>Ga0099364_10000019_pt1 | contig 237842 bp, 195 predicted proteins | sample TergutTh196P3_FD_73070 | JGI IMG/M metagenome (GOLD analysis project Ga0099364, IMG submission 73070) | Microcerotermes parvus P3 segment gut microbial communities from Pointe-Noire, Republic of the Congo - Th196 P3 | ecosystem: Host-associated > Arthropoda: Insects > Digestive system > Gut ... | reverse complement strand
GGGCGGAGCCACAGGCGGCGTCACGGCGGGCGGAGCTGTGACCGACGGCGTTATCTCCGGCGGCGGAGCGGTGGGCGGCGCCACGGTCGGCGGCGTTACTTCCGGCGGCGTCACCGCCGGAGGCGTTATGTCAGGCGAATCATATCCGTTTTCAAAGATAAGCTCCGCTTCCTTTTCCCCTGCCCCGTTCAGGATGACGAGGTAGCTGTTCAGCGACCCGTCAATGTGAATCTCTATGGTATAAACCCTTCTGTCATAGGTATAGCCCGAAGCCGCCGCGCCCGCGGTCTGGTATAGCTCATACCGATAGACGTCCTGCCGGTTGAACAGAATCGGGCCGATGACCGCGCTCCGGTTCCCGGCGATTGTGAAGGTATATCCTCCCGCCGCGCTTCCCGCGGGCATCGGGTTGTCCGGGCTGAGCGGCTTGAGTGTATAGGTAAATCTCGCATCCGGCGAATGGGGAGACCCGGCGACGTTCTGCCTCACCGTGAGGCTGACTCCGGCGTCCCCTGTATCCGCGTATGTCTGCGCGCCCGCCGCCGCGATGGCCGTCAGCGCCGCCGCTGCCGCGATGAGCGCGTATGCGATACGTTTTGTCGCTTTCTTTGCCCTGTTCATCATGTTTCCGCCCTCCTTGCCGAGTTCGTTTGGTTTGCCCTTATGGTATACTGTATGTCTCATTTGTCATTCTTCCGATTAAGATATCCCGCCCGTTTGTCGAGTCGGTTGAGCAGGTGCTGAGCAGGACGATACGATCTGCCGTGCTGACGCCGATATCCCTTGTGTGGATGGCTTTTTCAAGAAGCCCGTCAAGATATGTCTGCCGAAACCCGTCCCCCACATTCGCCGTAAACACCGTGCTGTCGTAGGCGTCCGCGTGGACAAAGGCGAAAAACTCAATGCCGTGATCCTGCCCGTTGAAATACAGATTGCCGTATCTGCGGGAGTCGAACATATCCTTGCCGGCAAACTCGCCAATCTCGCCGAACATCACCTTTTTCGCCATATGGTGGCCATACAGGATGCTGTTGAAGTCGCTGAAATCCTTGCTGTTCCCGCTGTCTAAGAAGATGGCTCCCGATAGGGAATACCGGCCCTCCGCGTTGGTGTTGACGTATTTCATGTTGTCCTCCCCCTGCGTGACGGGGTAATCTATGTTGGTTCCGTACACGGTGAGCCACGCGAAAACCTCCGCGTTGAGGGCCTGCAGCTCCATGAACGATTTTCCCTCGTTCTCCGCCGTGGGCTTGTAGGCCGCGTAATGCGACCTGCCCGCCGCGCTGTGGATTTGGTTTGAGTCCCACAGGGCATATCCGGCAAAGGCTGTCAGCAGGATGATGCTTGCCAGCGTCAGGGTGTTTACGATGCCGCCGCATATTTTGATGGTTTTTCGAATCATCTTTTCCGCTTTCATGCCCTGTGAAACTCCTTCCGTGTTTGCTTTTGGTTTTCTGCCTCCGTTTATTTGCCGATTTTGCTTTTCCTGCGGCTCCTTCCGCTTGCAAAGGTGACCAGTCCGCCGATGGCCAAGGCAATCAATACGATGTAGGGCAGGTCGTCCACGCTGACGCCTGTCGGAATCGCGCCCGTGCGGGTGTTGGTGAAGGTCACGGTGTTGGCGCCGACGCCTTCGATGGTATAGTGCGGGCCTTTATCCTCGTCTCTGGGGAAGCCGAACTCTATGTGTGCCACAAGACCGGGATATTCCTTCGTGTCGGAGAAGGTCGTGCCGGAGAAGGTGCGCCGGTATGACGGGATGTACCCCGGAACGGCGTCCTCCGTCACTTCAACGGCCGAGCCTATGTGCAGGTCGATGAAGACCAGCCTCTGCCCGTGCTTCAGCGCCACCTCAACGGTCTCGCCCGAGGTGAACTCGAAATACCCTCCGTTGCTGTCCGGCCCCAAGAAGGCGCCATTCTCGCTGTCGGTCACGATTTTATCCTCTTCGTCCATGACATACGCTTTGTACACTTGGATAACGGGGTCGCCCGTAACGGGGTCGAGTACGGGGATGACGCCGGGCTGGATGACTTTTACGCTGAAGGGGAAGAATTTGTCGTCTCTGTCGGCGGCCGAGCCGCTGCCCTTAATCTTTTTGATGACTTCCAGCGCGGACTCATCATAGTTCTCTTCGCCGCCGCCGTCGGTCTTCCAGTATTTATTGGTGAATATCACCTGCGAGAAGTCGCCCTCGATGGTGGGGTCGTCCGGATTTTTGCCTTCGCCGCCCGGCGTGGGGTCTACCTTGCCGTGGCCGGGGATGTTTTCATCGGTGTAGTAGTCATCCTCAGAGCCCGGCACGATTCTCACGGCGACATATTTGGGGAACAGGATGTTGTTGCTGTCCTTCTCCACCCAGATTTCAACCTTGTATTTGGCCTTGGAGAAGGCCCACCCTTCTTTGTCCTCGTCGTCGATGGTGATGTAGCTGTCGGGCAACGTTTCGATTTCATGCACCCAGTAGAAGTAGATGCCTTCCCCGTTGCCCCACACGTTGCCAACCATGTCTTTGAGGAAGTTGGGCGTTTCCTTTACCGCGTATCTGTCGCCGCCGATGGTGAAGGTTCCGCCTACGGGGTTTTCCCTTGCCGCGTAGGTGACGTATACGTCATCAATCTCCGGCATACCGGCTAAAGCCGTCGCGCTGTTATCCAGCGGGTCGTCCATGCCGATTTTGGTGAATGTGAAGGTGAACTTAGACTCCGGGGTGGGTGTGCCGAAGGGCATTTTGAATAGCTTGGTGATGGCCGCTTTCGCGGGGTTGGTTGAGCTGTCGCCCGTTGAGTATTCCCTTGCCGTCGCCGGCAGCGTCAGGCTGAGGCTGAGCGCCAAAGCCAGCGCGATGTTTGCTGTCCGCTTCCACACGCGGTTTTCTTTTCCGGTCATTTTGTTTTGACCTCCTTGTTTGTTTTGGTTGGTGTTCATTTTTTTACGCTCCTTTGTTTGTTTTTTTGTTTTTTGATATTTTTAGATATTTCGTCTCCGTATGATGGTCATAACCTTGCCCAAGGTGTCTTCAATCTTCACGCAGCCGTAAATCCGGCTGTCTGCGGCGCCCTCCCTTCCGTCGCCGAGAACGAATATTTCTCCGTCCGGTACGGTCAGGGGAAACACCATGCCCTCCTGATACCGCTCCGTTTGCTGATAGATTCCCGGTTCATGCTGAAGCGCTCCGTTGATGATAAGCCCGCCTTCCGCGATGTCTACGATATCTCCCGCCGTGGCGGCCACCCGCCTCACCTGCCTCTGCCCGTTATAGTCCAGCGCCACGATGTCCTGCGACAGATAGCCGCTTTGGGTGTATCGGTAGAAAATAACCAAATCACCGTCTTTGATGGCCGGGGCCATCGAGGGTTCCTGAACCCGGACAAGCCCGAACAGGAACGTGAACATCAGAACGAAGGTCAGCGCGATTGCCGTGATTTTCATCAGCAGATAGAGCAGCTCTTTCCATACGGGCGGCCCGCGCGGCGCGCTTTCGGGAACCGTTTCGGCAGTCCCGGCCTTGGGCGTCTCCGCCTCCGGCTTATCCGGCGCGGGCTGCTCCGGCAGATATTCCGCCAAGAACTCCTGATTGAGCTGCTGTATCGACTTAACCGTCATTTCAACGCCCCCCTTTCCGTCTGTTTCTTCTTTTACCCGCTTCCATCACAGCCGTGCCGGTCAGAAGCGTCAGCGCCGCCGCCAGCAGCAGGGCTTCCGGCCCTCCAACATCTCCGTCTATCCCTGTGGGAACCACCGCTATCCGCGTATTGGTGAAGTCAAACCTCCGCGCGTCCGTGCCGACGGCGGTGAAGCGCATCTCCTCTGTGCTTACGCCCCCGCCCGCGCTGTCAGTATACGACATCTCGTAGCCGGTGTAGTCGCTCTCAACAACCTTCATCATCACGTCGGACGGGACGCCTTTTATCGTGATTCGCTGCCCGTGCTTCAGCGTGAAGACGGCCTCCCCGTTTGAATCTAGGCTTAGGGAACCGTTTGTGAGCGCCGCGTCGCCCTCAGCGTCAAACCGCGTACCCTCCGCGAGCGGGACTCCCCCGCCGTTCGTAAAGCTCACTGTGAAGGTAAATGCCTTTATGGAGCTGGCATAGCTGCCTTTCACCGTCTTGGTGACGGTGACGCCGACTTCCCGGTAGAGTTCGTAGACAAAGTAGACGACCCTGTCTTCGGTAATCCTTTCGTCCGGGCTTCCGGCCATGTAGACGCCGCCCGCGGGCGGGTTGTCCCATGTATGCCCCTTGCCGAGGTAACCGGCTACGGCCGGAACGGCCTTGCTGTATGTGTTTCCGTAGGAGACGAGCTCCAGTGTGTCGTCCTTGCCGATGGGGCGGCCGTTTGGATCGGTATACTTTTCTTTGACCAGATGATACGCCGCGGCGCCGTCAGCCACCTTCACGGGGAGAGACCTGTAATAATTGTCGGGAACGTGGCCGTTGCCGTGGTATTTGAAGGTCTGGTTCACCGAATAGATTTGGTTGCTGTCGTAGACCACGGGGGTGGTGTTCTGGCTCGGACGGGCCAACTGCCTCATGCCGCCCGGCGTTTGCACATAGACATTGAAATCAAGTGAATCCGCAGCGCCGACGGTGAAGGAGAGCATCCCGCTGTCAACGGGCGCGGTCATTGTCTTTACGGGGTTCGTCAAGCTGCCGTTGGCAACCACGATAATCAGCGTGTCTTTTTTCAGCAGCCCGTCGGGGAAGTTCAGGTTGATATAGTAACCGTCGCCCTTGTTGAAGCCGTACTCATGGTTCGCGACGCTGTCTCCGGCGTAAATGCCCGCGAAAGCCGTGCGCTTTCGTCCGAAGGCTGTGATATCGGCGCCCTCGTCGATGATGAGGCTTGGTACAACCTTGTTGTCCCAGCCGGTGCCAATGCCGTTGCCTTCATTGAAATCAACCAAGATTTTTCCGCCGGTGATGGTTATGCTTCCTCTCACGGCTTCATTGTGGGTCGGCACGGTGAGGTAGCCCCCGTGACCGATGCCCGCCCCGATGGCGGTTCTCAAAACCAAGTCGCCGCCGGTGATGGTTATGCTGAGGTTCCCGCCGATTTCATGGTTGCCCGCTCCGGTCGAGCCGCCTCCGCCGCCAATCGCCGCGCCGGTTCCGGTTCCGTTGATGGTGGCGGTTATGGTTCCGCCCGTAATCTTGATGTTGGCGTTGGAGGAGCGTTGGCCGCCGCCGATGGCCGCGCCGCTTTTCGCGGTGGCGGTCACCGTCCCTCCGGTGATGGTCACATTGCCGATGCCGGTCGTGTTGTTGCCGCTGCCCTGTCCGCCGCCAATCGCCGCGCCCTCGCCGACGGAGCCTCCGACGGGAATTTCCGCGGTCACCGTCCCCCCGTTGATGGTCACGTTGCCCGTGCCGTTCCGGCCGCCGCCAATCGCCGCGCCGTAGCCGCCGGGGGAAGCCGTCGCGGTCACTTTTCCGCCGTTGATGACGACGTTTCCGGCGGTGTTGGTGCCCCCGCCTATCGCCGCGCTCTCGGGCGCCGCCCCGGTTTGCGTCACGGTCAGCGTCCCACCGTTAATCGTAATCAGCCCGCTGTCAGACCTGCTCTCGCTCGTGTAGTAGCCTCCAATCCCCGCGTAATTCGAACTGCTGACCGCCAGCGAGAGCGACCCGGACACGCTGCCGGTGTTGGGCGACGCCGCGCTGTCAACGGTGAGCTTCGCGTCTGCCCGGACGGTGATATATCCCGCTTTGATGACATTCGTCCCGGCAAGCAGCAGGCGCAAATCGGCGCTGCCGTGCAGGTGGATGTAAAGGTCGGTATCAATCCCGTTGAGAATGATTGCGAGGGTTACCCCGTCTGGAACGGTAATCGTCCAAAACTGTGTGAACTCGGCGGTCTGTATGATTTCATATGTATTCGAGTTCGCTGCCGCGTCAAAGTCCACGGTGCGGCTTGTGCTTTTTGTCCCTACCGTATAGCCCGTATACAACCCGTCCGAGTGCTTGTTTTTTCCAAGGTCAATCGTGAAATCATCCCCCGGATCCGACATGGGCGATCTGGCGGCTTCGCCGTCCTCCTCTTCCTCGGACTCCTCTTCCGGTTCGGACTCCTCCTCTGTCTCTTCCTCAGGTTCAGGCTCCTCTTCCGGTTCCAGTTCTTCTTCTGGTTCGGGCTCTTCCTCCGGTTCGGGTTCGTCTTCCGGTTCGGGTTCGTCTTCCGGCTCTGGCTCCTCTTCCGGTTCAGGGTCGTCCTCGTCCTCACCGGCTTCGGGGTCTTCTCTTTCTTCGCCCCAGAGGCCGTCGCTTTCGGCGTCTTCGGGAAGTTCGGCGCTTCTTGCCGCCCCTATCCCGGGCGCCAGCATCGCACACAGCATGAAGACAATAACCAAGCAGATTAACCCTTTGAAAAAGGCTCTTTGCAGTGTTTTTTTCCTAATCATGGTTCCCTTCCTCCTTTCGCGTCTGCTACGCGACGTGGAATGTTAGAATTCTTTCAACTTCGCTTGCCGCCTGCTCCATCGTTCTCTGCGCCAGCTCAAAGCTCTTTTTCGCCCGATGAGCCGTCATGGCCGCGTCGGTTTTCGCGTCGTTAATGATTCGCTGCGCGGCTTCCTTGGCTTCGGCGCGCGCGTCGTCCAAAATCCTTTGCGCCAGAATTTCCGTGTTCATCAGCGTTTTCACCGCGATGCCGGATTCTTGGCCGGAGGCCCCGTCTTCCTTAGCGCTTTCGCGCGTCTCCAGCAGCCGCTCGTACTTGCCGTTCAGATTCAGGTATTCTTTGTAGGTCGCTTGATACGCCTCGCTGATTTTGGTGATGTAGCTGTCAACCTGCGCTTTGTTGTAGCCGTTTGCCTCGTTGGCGAACGTGATGCTTCCGCTTTCCATTTGCCCGTCCCTCCTTTACGACATACTGCCCGCTTCGGCCAATTCCATCTGAGCCTTGGCCACCAGCCTGTCCACGTATTCCTGCGTATACGGTCTCTGGGACAGCCGTTCTTCAATCAAGTCCCTGAGCGCCTTCTGCACTCTCTCCAGTGTCCATTCCATCGTTCTCTTGCTCCTTTCATAAATTTGAATTATGTCGGCCCCGCCGCCTGTCTATGGTTGTATTGTACCCGTCTTCAAAAATCGCCGCTACACCCTATTGGGTAAAAAATGGCAAAAAAACGCCCCCCTTTGAAAAAAGAGGGGCGCGGGCGCAAATGTCAAACCGGGGGCCTATTCAATTAGCTTTTTCTCAAGCGCGATGCGGATGGCGTCTACGTTGCTGCCCGCGTCCAGCTTGATGTAGATGGACTGAAGGATTTTCTTCACGGTGTTGACGGAGAGGTAGCGGGTTTCCGCGATTTCTTCGCGGGACAGGCCGTGGTACATATCATGTAAGACCTCGCGCTCCCGCTCGGAGAGCTGAACCGTGTCTTCGATGTTTTGCTCCGCTTTGACGGCGTTTGCGATGACAGCGGCTTTTTTGGCGTAGACGGAGGCTTTGCGCTCGACGGATTTGAGCCAGTCCTCCGGGATATTGCTCTCCGGCCGCTTTAGAGCGGCGGCGGCCAATGGGCGCAGGTTTTTGCCCATTTCAATGAACCCCATTTCAAATTCGCCGCCGAACGAGAGCGCGTAGGCCTTGGCGAAGTCTTCAACGGCGCCCGCCTCGTCGCCGGTATGGATTCGCGAGACGGCTGTCAGCAGGGCGAAAATCAGCTCGCTCAGCAAGAACCGTTCCTGCGGCCTTCTGGGGTAGGCGCTGCATAGCACCGTGAGGGCCTGACTGTACTTTCTGGCGGCGATGTGGCTTTTGGCGCAGACGGCCAGCTCCCTGAGGGGGATGCGAACCTCGCTCGTCGCTTCCTTCTCGTCCATAATCAGCCAGCCCGGCACCAGCTCCGGCAGGCCGATTTGGGCGTAAAAGAGGCCGGTGAACAGGTCGTACAGCAGATGGCGGCTCCAAAAATCGGGGTTGTCCAAGCGGGAGCGAAGCTGCTTGAGGATTTCCTTCACCGGCGGATAATCGCCTTCCTGCACCGAGATTCTGAGCAAATAGTGCGCCGCCATCGCTTCGATGCTGTATTGGTTCTTTTCGCGCGCCTTCAAAATGGCCTGATGGGCGTGGGTTTTCGCCAAGTCGGGCTGGTTGCGGAAAAACGCCAGCTCGCACGCCACCAAGTCGTCATAGCCGTAATACATGCTGTGATGGGTCTCCGCGACGTAAAAGGCCGTCTGCTTCACGGCTTCGTGGAATTGGTCGAATGCCTCCAGATTCGCGCCTTCACCCACCAGACACGCCAAGGCCCGGATATCCGGGACGAAAAAAGCCCCGGAAGCCTTGGACGGCGGCAGCGCCGATTGCTTGAAATATTCCATCGACCTTTTAATATACACGGGCGCGTTGTACCGATGCGTCACCGTGCAGGTATACATATCAATATACGTCAGGTTGCTGTAGCTCGCGTAGAGGAGCCGCCGCGCCGCCGGCATGTCCGAATGCTCCCACTTCGCGATGACGGCGAGCGCCCGTTCCTCGGCCTCCTCATACCGGCCCATACCCATCAGCAGGAGCGGGATGAAAAATTCTTTCAGCAATAAGTAGCTTATACCGCCAAGCCCTTCCTCCCCCGGGTCTAAGCTTTCGATGATGTTCAGAAAATACTCGCACGTATCGCACGGCAGCCGGAAGGGAAACGAAAACAGAAACTCCGACATTCGGTCGTAATCCCGCGCTTGCGCGAGGTAATACATGGCGTCTAGGCTGAAGCTGTTTTCGGAGCACCATTTCGCCGCCCTTTGGTATGTATCCCGCTTTTCCTCCTCGGTCAAAAGGTTCTGCTTGCTCTGCAAAAACTCCCAATACAGCGGATGCACCCTGTCCGCCCCGGTGAAGCTGTCAAACCACACGAACGACGCGAGCTGCGGTGCGTTTTGCAGAAAAGAAATGTCGCCGAAAAACTTATGCAACACCGTCAGCGGCAGATTGGACACCAGCGCCAGCTTTATCAGGAGCTTCCGCGTGTCTTCGGGAAAGTCTTCAAACGCTTCCTTTTCCATCAGTTTGAAAATGTTTTGCTTCAAGCGTTCAAGCGCGGAATCAAGGTCTTCCGGTTTTCGTTTCAAAGACAGCGCCAGCAGTTGGATGGCAAGCGTCCAGCCCTTGGTGGCGTCAATCAGCCGGGGAAGATTTTTAGCGGAAAACGGAATACCGCTCCGGTTGAGGTAGTCCGCAATCTCCTCGTCGGTGAAACGCAGCTCGTCCTCCGTGATGATGTGAACCTGCCCCTTGGAAAGCAAAGGCACCGCGTTGATGGAAGGCTCCGTTCGGGAGAGGATGACCACGCACGCGCCGGGGATATGCAGATACGCGCAGCGCTCCGCGAAGGTCAGCGCTTCTTCGGAATGAATCAGGTGAAAGTCGTCCAGCACAAGGAAGGTTCTCTTCGCCCGGTGTTCCGCGTGCTTCAGGATATCCGCGAATTGCTTGAAACGGGCAAGCGTTTCTGGAAAGCCGAGTTCGCCCAGCCTGACGGCCAGCTCCGGGTTGTCGAACGAAATGCTGTGCCGGAGGTTTTCCCAGTAACGGGAGCCGAGATTATCGCTTTCGGTCAACTGAATCCATCTCACAACGGCGTCCGGCTGCCGCTCGATATAATGGCGGACGGCCTGCGTTTTCCCATATCCCGCACCGGCGATGATATACACCAGCTTGCCGCGTACCGCCCGGTCGAGCATATGGTCGATACGGGGCCGAGGCATATAAAACGCGCCTAAAGAGGCGTCATTTGCCGAAACGCCGTCTGAACGCTCCACCCTATCCCCACCCTTCCCAATCTAATCGCTCCGCCCTTTATTTATAGCACATTCTTTATATATTTGCAACGGGGTTTTGGCGGTTGCCGCTCAAATGCGGCCCGCGGTGATTGACACCCCCGCGGCGGCTTGATATAATGAATCATCCCAAACGATGAGAGGATGCTGACCCATGGATTACAATCAAACCTTAAACCTGCCCCAAACCGATTTTCCGATGCGGGCGTCGCTGGCGGCGCGGGAGCCGGAACGGCTTCCGCATCTGAAGGCTGTGTACGCGGAGCTGATGGAGCGCAATCAAGACAAGCCTCCTTTTATTCTGCACGACGGCCCGCCCTTTTCCAACAACAGTATTCACGCGGGGACGGCTCTGAATAAGATTCTCAAGGACTTTGTCGTCCGTTACAAAAATATGAGCGGGAAGTACGCGCCCTATGTGCCGGGCTGGGACAACCACGGGATGCCGATTGAGAGCGCCATTATCAAGCAGCGGAAGCTCGACAGGGACAAGATGGGTATCCCCGCCTTCCGCAGCGCGTGCGCGGAGTTTGCCGCGCATTACGTCGATGTGCAGCGGGAACAGTTTATCCGCCTTGGCGTGCTGGGCGACTGGGAGCATCCCTATCTGACAATGACCCCGGATTTTGAGGCGCGGGAGATACGCGTCTTCGGGGAGATGTATCAAAAAGGCTTGATTTACAAGGGTCTCAAGCCGGTATACTGGTGCGCCAAGGACCGTACGGCGCTGGCCGAGGCCGAGATTGAATACCGTGACGACGCCTGCGAGTCCGTCTATGTCAAATTCCCCGTCAAGGACGACCGGGGGCTGATTTTCCCATACGGCAACAACGCTTTCTTCCTTATCTGGACGACCACCACATGGACGCTTCCGGGCAATGTGGCCATCTGCGTCAACCCGGATTTATACTACGCGCTGGTGTCGGTCGGAACCGAGCGGTACATCCTCGCGGGCGAACTGATTGAGTCGGTGGCGAAGGCCGCTGGGTGGGGAGACTACGGCTACGGCGTCCTGCATACGTTCAGGGGCCGCGAGCTAGAGGGCCTGACCGCCCGCCACCCCTTCCTTGACCGCGGCAGCGTCGTCATCACCGGCAGCCATGTCACCGCAACCAGCGGCACCGGCTGCGTCCACACCGCACCCGGCCACGGCGCGGAGGACTACGCGGCCGCCCTGCAATACAACCTCCCCATGCCCGTCCCGGTGAACGACGCGGGCTTTATGACCGAGGAAGCGGGCGAGGTCTGCGCCGGCCTGCGCTACGACAAGGCCAGCATCGCCATCCAAGAGCATTTGCAAGAAAAAGGACTGCTTCTGGCGTCCCAAAAAATCGAGCATACCTACCCCCACTGCTGGCGCTGCGACAGCCCCATCCTTTTCCGCGCCACGCCGCAATGGTTCGCCAGCGTGGACAGCATCAAGGACGCGGCCTGCGCCGAGGTGGAGCGCGTCGAGTGGCTGCCCGCTTGGGGAAAGGAAAGAATGCTGGCGATGGTGCGCGAGCGCAGTGACTGGTGCATCTCCCGCCAGCGCCACTGGGGTTTGCCAATCCCCGTTTTCTACTGCAACGCTTGCGAAAAGCCGGTCTGTACGCCGGAGACGATTGACAAAACCGCCGAGATGTTCGCGGCGCACGGCTCGAATGTCTGGTATGAGAAAGACGCCGCCGATTTTCTGCCGGACGGCTTCAAATGTCCTCACTGTAAAGCCGATAACTTCACAAAGGAAACCGATACCCTCGACGGTTGGTTTGACTCCGGCTCGTCGCATGACGCGGTTCTGCGGACGAGAGACGAGCTTCGCTGGCCCGCCGATATTTACCTTGAGGGCAGCGACCAGTACCGCGGCTGGTTCCAGTCCAGCCTTCTAACCTCCGTCGCCACCACCGGGCGCGCGCCGTATGACAAGGTGGTTATGAACGGCTGGGTGGTGGACGGAGAGGGACGCAAATTCAGCAAATCCCTCGGCAACGGCGTTGACCCGGTTGAAATCTGCAATCAAAACGGCGCGGATATTCTGCGGCTATGGGTGGCGTCCTGCGATTACCACAGCGACGTTCGCATATCCAAAGACCTGCTCAAGCAATTAGGCGATGTCTATCTGAAAATCCGCAATACCTGCCGGTTTTTACTCAGCAACCTCTACGATTATGAGCCGGGGCGCCCGTCCGGGGTGCTGAGCGAGCTGGACAAATGGGCGCTCTCGCGTCTCGAGGAGCTGCGCGTGAAGGTCATCGACGCCTATGAGCAATACGAATTCCACCCGATTTTACACGCCGTGCATAACTTCTGCGTGCTGGATATGAGCAATTTTTACCTCGATATCGTCAAGGACGCCCTCTACTGCGAAAAGGCGGACAACTCCGAACGCCGCGCCATCCAAAGCGTGCTGTACCGCACGCTGGACGCGCTGACGCGCCTGATTGCGCCGCTGCTGGCGTTTACGAGCGAGGAGATATGGGCTTCCATCCCCGGCAGGGAGGAGACGAGTCCCCTCTGCGCCGGGATGCCCGGCCCGGTCATCCGGGGCTACAGCGAGGGCGTGGTCGATACCATTTTCACGACCGTCCGCCCCGCCGTCAATAAGGCGCTGGAGGATGCGCGCGCGGAGAAAATCATCGGCAAGCCGCTGGAAGCCGCCGTTACCGTCACGGCGGACAAAGCGCTGTATGACGAACTCGCGCCCCGCGCCGCGCTGCTGCAAAAATGCTGCATCGTCTCCGCGCTGACGCTTGTTCAGGGCGATGCGCTGTCCGTCAAGGTCGAACGCGCGCCCGGTGAAAAATGCGAACGCTGCTGGGGCTACTTCACCGACTTGGGTACGGACGCCGCGCACCCGGCGCTCTGCCCGCGCTGCACGGGCGTCGTCACCGCCCCTGCGGACGTATGAAAAAATATTGGCTTCTGCTCGCGCTGCCCGTCATCGCGCTTGACCGATGGGTCAAGTGGTGGGCCAGTGATACGATGCGGAGCAAGGTTTTGCTTTCTTCCGGCAGACATTACTCGGAGCCGTTCATCCCCGGCGTGGACTTGACTTACGCCACCAACACCGGCGCGTCGTTTTCCTTCCTCGCGGGCGGCGGCTCGGTTTCGCGCTGGTTTCTTGTGGGGGTTTCCGCGCTGGCGGTCGGGTTTATCATCCTTGCCGTTTTGAAAAACCGGGTGAGGCACCCGCTCACCATTATCGCTCTCGCCGCCCTGCTCGGCGGCGCGGCGGGCAACCTCATTGACCGCGTATACGCGGGCTATGTGGTGGATATGTTCAAGTTCACCTTTGTCGAATTCGCCATCTTCAACGTCGCCGACGTTTTCATCACCGTGGGCGGCGCGGCGTTTGTCATCTTATATGCCCTGCTGGAGGCGAAGAAGGGGGAGCCGGATGCCGGTTTGGATCAAAACGGTTGACGGCGGCGGGAGCCGCATCGACGTCTATCTCGCGGCGGTGGGGCCGCTGTCGCGGAGCGCCGTCGAGCGTCTGATTGTGCAAAACCGCGTCACGGTCAACGGCGTGACCGCAAAAAAAAAGCACCGCGTGGCGGCGGGCGAGGTCATCGCCGTGGACGAGCCGGATCCGGTTGCCGCCGAAGCGCTGCCGGAGGCTATCCCGCTGGACGTGGTGTATGAGGACGCCGACCTCTTGGTGGTTGACAAGCCTCGCGGCATGGTGACGCATCCCGCGCCGGGCCATGAGGGCGGCACCTTGGTCAACGCCCTGCTGGCGCATTGCGGGGATTCCCTTTCCGGCGTGGGCGGCGTCAGGCGCCCGGGGATTGTCCACCGTCTGGATAAGGACACGTCAGGGCTGATGGTCGTCGCGAAATGCGATATGGCGCACACGGCGTTGTCGGCGGCGCTGAAAAAACGCGAGGTTTCGCGCGTATACGAAGCGATTGCGCGTGGCAACATACGGATGGAAGAGTTTACCGTCAGCGCCCCCATCGGCCGGCACCCGGTTGACCGGAAAAAACAGGCCGTGCTGCCCGGCGGGCGGGCGGCGGTGACGCACGGGCGCGTCTTGGCGAGAATCGGCGGGTACACCCATACGGAGTGCCGGCTGGAGACAGGGCGGACGCATCAAATCCGGGTGCATATGGCGCACATCGGCCACCCGTTGGCGGGCGATACGCGGTACGGCGGCAAAGCGGGGGAATTGGGACTGGACGCGCAGTGCTTACATGCCCGTGAATTGGCGTTCGCGCACCCCCGGACAGGAGACGCCATGCGGTTTTCCGCCAAAATCCCGGAATATTTTACCAAGGCTATTGCAAAAATCATCCAGTAGGTGTATACTATAGATGTCTACCCCCGCCGAACCGCGGCGGGAGCGGCGAAGACATTCTGACGCGAACAAAAGAAAGAGGTGTGACATCAGACGTGTTTGGCAGAGATATCGGGCTTGACCTCGGCACAGCGAGCATTTTGGTCTACGTCAAGGGCAAGGGGATCGTCCTGCGTGAGCCGAGCGTTGTGGCCATCGACAAAACAACCGGAAAGCTCTTAAAGGCGGGAACGGACGCGCAAAAAATGCTGGGGCGCACCCCCGGCAACATCGTCGCCCTGCGCCCGCTTTCCGAGGGCGTCATCAGCGATTACGAGATGACCGAGCGCATGATTAAGGAGTTTCTGCGCAAGGTGAGCGGTTTCCGTCTGTTCAAGCCGCGCATCGTCATTTGCGTGCCCAGCGGCATCACCGAAGTGGAAGAGCGCGCCGTCATTGACGCCGGCTTGCAGGCCGGGGCGCGACGCGTCTACCTGATTGAGGAGCCGGTGGCGGCGGCCATCGGCGCGGGAATTGACATCGCCAAGCCCTGCGGGCATATGATTGTGGATATCGGCGGCGGCACGACCGACGTGGCGGTCATTTCGCTCAAAGGCATCGTGGAATCCACCTCAATCAAGATTGCCGGAGACCAGTTTGACGAGGCTATCATCAAGTATATCCGCCGCAAGCATAACGTGTTGATTGGCGAGAGGAGCGCGGAGGAGCTGAAGGTCAACATCGGCTGCGTTTACCCCCGCCCCGAGGAGAAAACCATCGAAGCCAAGGGCCGCTGCCTGATGACCGGCCTGCCGCGTGTGTTCAGCGTCACCTCCTCGGACATGATTGACGCTTTGGAGGAAGTCTCCACCCGCGTCATTGAGGCCATCCACTCCGTTTTGGAGCGCACCCCGCCCGAGCTGGTGGCGGACATCTCCACCAACGGCATCGTTATGACCGGAGGCGGCAGCCTTTTGTGGGGCTTTGACAAGCTGATTGAGACCAAGACGGGCATCATCACCCACGTCGCCGACGAAGCCATCTCCTGCGTCGTCTACGGCACAGGCAAAAGCCTTGAGATGATTAACGAAATGCAGGACGGCACCATGAACCTATCGCGCCGCCGTCAGATGCGGGCCTAACGCGGTGATATCGCCCGCGCCCATCGTGATGACCAAGTCTCCGGGGCGGACATGACGCAAAACGTCCTCGGCCAGCGCCTCAAAGCTGCTTCCGTACTCCGCGCCGGGGATTTCCCCGGCAAGCATCTCCGAAGACACGTCCCCCGGGTCTTTTTCCCTCGCGGCGTAGATATCGGCGAGCCAGACCTTGTCAAAGCCGGACAGCGCCGTGACGAACTGCCCGAAGAACGCCTTTGTGCGCGTGTAGGTGTGCGGCTGGAAGATTACGAGAATCCGCCGATACCCCATCTGGCGCGCCGCGGCGAGGTCGGCGGCGATTTCCGTCGGATGGTGGGCGTAGCTGTCATAAACGTCCGCGCCGCCCACGGTTCCGGTAAACTCCATCCGTCTCCCCGTCCCCGTGAACGCGGACAGCCCCCGTCCCGCCGCTTCGCCGGAAACGCCGTTTACATAGGCCGCCGCAGCGGCAGCCAGCGCGTTTGACAGATTATGCTTACCCGGCACCTTGAGCCGAACCGCGGCGTAGGGTTTCCCGGCAGCCAGCGCGAGGAAGGAATATCTCCCGCGGTTGTTCACAGCGTTGGCGGCGCGCACATCCCCGCCCTTTCCGTACCACACAATACGGCGGTCGAGGCCACTTAGAGCGCGGCGGGTATTCTCATCCTCCCCGTTGGCGACGACGACGCCCCCCTCCTTGGGGACAAGTCCCGCAAACGTCCGCATCGACTCCGACAACTCGTCCAGCCCGCTGAAAACGTCAAGATGGTCGGCTTCTATGTTGAGCAGGACGGCGGTGGTCGGAACAAAGCGGTGATAGGAATTGTGATACTCGCACGCTTCGGCGATAATCAGATCCCCTTCGCCTACCCTATGTCCCCCGCCGAACAGCGGCAAACGCCCGCCAATCATCACGGTGGGGTCGGTTCCCGCCTCGACGGCAATGTGCGCCAGCATCCCTGTTGCGGTCGTTTTCCCATGCGTCCCCGCGACGCATACGGAGCGTTTGAACCCGCGCATCAGTTCGCCCCACGCGTCGGCGCGCTCAATCAGCGGCAGCCCCATCCGCCGCGCCGCCATCACTTCCGGGTTGTCCTCCCGCGCGGCGGCGGTTCGGATGACGACGTCGGCGCCCGGCATATACAGCCCGCTCTCCCCCGTCTCAACCAGTATGCCTTTCCCGCGCAGGCGCGCCAAGTCCTCGCTTTCCTGACGGTCAGACCCCGTGACAATCAGGCCGCGCCCCGCCAAAACCTCGGCCAGAGCCGACATCGACACACCGCCGATTCCGACCAAATGCGCCCTGCGCCCGGGCTCAAGCAGCGCTGTGATTGTTTCCATAGGGAACCCTCCCGATTTTATCCGCAAATATTTTCTGCTAATAGTATATGTCCTGCCGGTGAAAATATAGACATATAAGGAGGCTGCGTCATGAACATCACGCAAATCAAAATCAATCGTACACAGGAAAGCGGAAGGATGAAGGCTGTCGTCTCGGTCACCTTCGACCACCAAATCGTCGTGCATGACATCAAGGTCATCGACGGTCCCGAGAGACTCTTCCTCGCCATGCCGTCGCGCAAAGCCGCGGACGGTACATTCCGTGACATCGTGCATCCCATCAGTGCCGAGGCACGTTCCATTCTCGAAACGGCGATTCTGAGCAGGTACCGCGCGGAGGCGGCAGAAGCGGCCGAGCAAATGGTTTCGGAAGACGGCGATTCGCTCTTTTCCGGCGAGGAGACCTAGCCGCACCCGTGACAGAGACATCGCATATGATAGCCTAGTATCTTAAAAGGGGCGGTCAGAGTGCGATTCTCTGTCTTGAGCGGCGACCCGCGCAACGCGCGGCTTTGTGAAATCATTACGGAAGAGGGGCGCGACGCGCGCCTCTTTTCGCAATCGGAAGCGGCGGAGGCGGCGGCTTACGGCGATGTTATCGTCCTGCCCGTCAAGGGGATGGAGGGCGGGCTGTTCAACGGTCTGCTCCGCGACGGCCAGACGCTGGTGACGGGCGAGGATTTTCTTTCGAGGGAGGATTTTCTCATCCTCAACGCCGCGATTACCGCCGAAGGCGCCTTGGAGCTGGCGATGCGCGAAATGCCCGTCGCCTTGCACGGCTCGGAAGCGCTGGTGACCGGATACGGGCGGATTGGCAAGCTGCTGTGCAAAAAGCTCAAATCCCTTGGCGCCCATGTCACCGGGGCGGCGCGCAAGGACGCCGATTTCGCGTGGATAGACGCCCTCGGCTACCGCGCCGCGCATTCGCTGAAGCTGGACGGCGCCCTCGCGGGATATGACGCGGTGTTCAATACCATCCCACATCTGACGCTGACATCGGCGCGGCTGCGCGAGCTGAAGCCGTCCTGCGTGATTATCGATTTAGCGTCCGCGCCCGGCGGCACCGACTTCAAAGCCGCCGAACGTCTCGGGCTTTGCTGCCGCTGGGCTTTAAGCCTCCCGGGCAAATGCGCCCCGGAAAGCGCGGCGCGGAATATGCGCTTGGTTTTAGGACGTATTCTGGCGGAAAGGGGGATGACGCTGTGAGAATCGGGTGGGCATTTTGCGGCTCCTTCTGCACCTTCGAGCGCGCTATGAGCGTCATGCAAACGCTGGTGGAGGGCGGCGCTGAGGTTACGCCGGTCTTTTCCCGCGCGGCGTATCATACCGACACGCGCTTCGGCGCCTCCCGCGAATGGGTGGCCAAAGCGGAGGACATCACCGGGCGCTCCGCCATCCGCACGATTACCGAAGCGGAGCCAATCGGCCCTCAGCGGCTGTTCGACCTGCTCATTGTCGCTCCCGTCACCGGGAACACGCTGGCAAAGCTGGCCCACGGCATCACCGACGGGCCCGTAACAATGGCTTGCAAGAGCCATCTGCGCAACGGGCGGCCGCTGCTGCTCGCCGTTTCCACCAACGACGGCTTGAGCGGCTCCGCCCCGAATATCGCGGTATTGTCGTCGCGTAAAAATGTTTACTTTGTCCCCTACCGTCAGGACGACGCCGCAGGCAAGCCCGCCAGCCTCATCGCCGACATCGGAACCATCCCGGATATCATTCTCCCAGTATTGGCGGGACAACAACCGCAGCCGGTGCTTCTTCCGCCGTGACGCCGAGCAGATACTTGGCAAACGGGCTGTCCAGCGGGATGACCATCGTCGCACGGTCTCCCACCGTCTGGCGGTAGGTTTCCAGCAGATTGTAAAACTCGAAGAACTCTGGGTCGCGGCTGTACGCCTCGTTGTAGACACGCGCCGCCTCTCCGTCCGCCATGCCGCGCACTTCCTCCGCCCTCCGGTTTGCCTCTGATGTGATGGTGATGACCTCGCGGTCGGTTTCAGAGGTAATTCTGTAGAGGATTTCGTCGCCCTGCGAACGGTAGAGAGCCGCGATGCTCTGACGCTCGGTATTCATGCGGTTGTAAATGTTGCTGTAGGTTTCGCTCGGCAGGTCGGTGCGCTTGATGCGGATGTCGGCCACGCTGATGCCCTCGCCCCTCTGAGCAAAGCTGGCGCTGATGGCTTCGGCCATATCAAGGAGCATTTTGTTGGACGCTTCGCGGTCGCTGATGAGGACGTAGGAGTTGAGCCGCCCCACGCTGATGCGCATTTCGGAGTACAGCACGTCGTCAATCCGTCGCTTGGCGCTTTCGATGTTGTTGTGTGCCTCATAGAACAGCAGGGGGTTTTCAATCCGCCACTGCGCGGTGTTGTCGAAATACAGCCTGTGCCTGTCAAGGGTCAGCACCTCGGTTGGCGGCGAATCGTAGAGAATCAGCTTGGACGGGTATCTGATAACGCTGTCGATGAAGGGAATCTTCATCTTCAAGCCCGTGCCGGTATGGAAGGATACGCCCTGACCTTCGATTTGCCGCCGCACCGTGTCGGAGGCTTCGCGCATATACACGGCTTCAATCCGCCCGAAGCGCTGAACCAGAACCGATTCTCCCTCCGACAGCGTGAAGAAGGCGTTTGACGAGGCTATCCAAGCGATGACCACGAGGGCGGCTATGACGACAAGCCTTCTGGAGCCTTTACTGACGGTTATTTTCTCGCTCATTTCATATCCTCCCTTCTCACTGGCCAAGATGGAGAATCTCCATCAGGCCGCCGGACGAGGAATCGAGGAAGTAGATTTTCTCAATCCCCGGCAGCACCTCGCGAATCATCTCCAAATAAAGCCGTGTGCGCGTAATATCGGGCTGGTTGAAGTATTCCTCCTCAATAGCCCTGTACCGCGCTACCGTACCCAGCGCCTCGTTGACGCGGCTCTCAAAGTAAGCCTCGGCCTCGTTGACGGCGGCGACCGCCCGCCCTCTGGCGCGAGGTTCCTCCTCGTTTCTGTAACGCTCCGCCTCGTTGGTTTTCGCTTCCTTGTCCTCAAGGGCGCGCGTCACGTCCAGAAACGCCTCGCGCACCTCGTCGGGCGGGGAAGCGTCCTGAAGCTGTATGACCGTAATTTCGATACCCATCTGGTATTTGTTGCAAATCTCCTGCAAATCACGCATGACTTCCCTTTGGATATCTTCCTTCCGGTCGGTCAGGATGGCGTCAAGGGGGAAGGCGGCGGCCACGCGCCGGTATGCCGCCTGCGCAACGGAGCGCAGGGTATCCTCAGGGCTTTGAACCCTGAACAGATAGTCGTAGCTGCTGGAGATACGGTATTGGATAACCCAGTCCGCGTTGACAAGGCCGTTGACGCGGCTTTCCTCGCCGGTCAGCATGATGGCTTCGGCCATCACCTCGGCTTGGGAGGCGGGGGTGTCGTGTTCACGGAAGCCGAACTCCATGCGGCGCACACCGGCGACGTTGACAATGTGCGCTTCGTCGATGAAGGGGAGCTTGAACTTCAGCCCTGCCGTCCTTTCGGTGGTGATATGCCTGCCGAAGCGGGTGATGACGGCTTCCTCACCGTTGTTGAGGGTGTAAACGCTTTGGGCCGCCAGCACAATGAGCAGTATCACGATGATGACGGCGGGGGCGAAGCGGCGCCCTGTTTTTTTGAGCTTCTCCATGTCGGGCGGCTTGACGCTGCCTTGGAACGGATTGTCGTAGTTCATCTTTCATCCTCCTGTTGTGTTTGGATGCGTTCCCGCCGGAAGCGGGAGCGCGCCGGTTTCGCGCTAAAGCTCATACGGGGTGGTTTGGTACACATAGTAGTTCAGCCAGTTGCTGTACAGTAGCTGGGCGTGGCTGCGCCATGTCTTCTGCGGGGACTTTGACGGGTCGTCCTGCGGGAAGTAGTTGACCGGCATCGCGATGGGCAGACCCTTGGCCAAATCGCGGCGGTATTCCAGCGCCAGCGTCTCCGCGTCGTATTCAAGATGGCCGGTGGCGAACACCATCTTCCCGTCGCCGCTCACGGCGATATACAGCCCCGCCTCTTTGCCGACCGACAAAACCCTAAACCCCGGCACGGCGGCCACATCAGCCATGCGTACGTCCGTATACCGCGAGTGCGGCGCGAGGAAAACGTCGTCAAACCCGCGCGTCAGCGGGCAGAGCGGGTCTTCAACGCTGTGCGTGAAGACGCCGGACAGCTTCTCCGGCAGGGTAAACTTGGGTACGCCGTAATGGTAATACAGCGCGGCCTGCGCGGCCCAGCAGATGTGAAACGTGGAGGTAACATACGTCTTTGACCACTCCATGATTCCACAAAGCTCATCCCAGTACGCCACGTCCTCAAACGGCATCAGCTCCACCGGCGCGCCGGTGATAATCATGCCGTCATATCGGTTTGCTTTGATTTTGTCAAAGGTGGTGTAGTGCGCCAGCAGATGGTCGGCGCCGGTGTTTTTCGGCGTGTAGGTGGAGGTTTGGAGAAGCTCCACCTCAATTTGCAGCGGCGTGTTGCTCAGGCAGCGGAGGAGCTGCGTCTCGGTGGCGATTTTGGCGGGCATCAGGTTGAGGATGACGAGCCGCAGGGGACGTATGTCCTGTGAAACCGCGCGCGAATGGGTCATCACAAAGATGTTTTCTCCCTCCAGCACGCCGCGCGCCGGCAGCGTGTCGGAAATCTTGATTGGCATAGGCCGCCTCCTTTTGACGCAACTGAATAGCATTATATCATTGACCCGGTGTCATTGCAAGGTGTATAATGGTTTTATTCACGCTTTATTCATAATGAAAAGAGGATAACCGTATGAAAAAACGGCTCCTTTCCCTCTCTCTGGCGCTCACCCTTGCGCTTGCGCTTATCCCTCCCGCCGCCACCGGCATGACGGTCAGCTTGGCGCTGCCCTCGCTGCATGAGATATACGAAGAACACTTCCTGATTGGAAGCATCTTCTCCGGCATACGCGGCTTCACCGAATCCAACCTCAGCGACGGGCGCTTTGATCTGCTCAAGCGCCACTTCAACGTCCTGACGGCGGAAAACGCCATGAAGCCGCAGTATATGTCCCCCACGAGGGGAACATACAGCTTTTCCGCCGCCGACAGGATGCTGCAAGCCGTTTCCGGCGCAGGCATTGCCGTCCACGGCCACGCCCTTGTGTGGCATTCGCAGTCCGCGTCGTGGCTGAACCAAGCGGGGACGACCCGCGCCCAAGCTCTGGCGAATATGGAAGCGTTTATCAGCAGCGTGGCGGGGCATTTCAAGGGGCGGGTCGTCTCTTGGGATGTCGTCAACGAGGCGTTTTTAGACAGCGTAGGCCAAGCTCCGGCCAACTGGCGGAACGCTCTGCGCGCAAACTCCCCTTGGTTTACCGCCTACGCCAACGGCGCCGACAGGGCAAACGGCGAAAGCGGCGCGGACTACATCTACGACGCCTTTGTGTTCGCCCGCGCCGCCGACCCCGGCGCGACACTGTATTACAACGATTTCAACGAGGAGGAGCGCGGCAAGCGCGAGGCCATCGCCATGATGACCGAGGAGTTGAACCAAAAGTGGCGTTCCGACCCGCGCAACACCGAGCCGGACAGGCTTTTGATTGAAGGGCTGGGGATGCAGGCGCATTACTGGACAGACGACCTTAATGTGAGCAATGTCGAGGCAACCATCAAGCGCTTCGCCGCCACGGGCGCGAAGATTTCCGTCACCGAGCTGGACATCCCGGCGGGAAACTGGCGGCAGTTTAAGACATTGGACGCAGCGGAGGAGCAAAAGCAGGCGCGGCTCTACGCGCAGCTTTTCCAAATCTTCCGCGAACACAGCGAGCATATCGAGCGCGTCAGCATTTGGGGCTTGGAAGACCCCGCGAGCTGGCGGCGCCAAGGCAGTCCCCTGCTCTTTGACGGCAATTTCAACGCGAAGGAAGCCTTTTACGCCGTCGCCGACCCGGACGGCTATCTGTCCGGCAGATACAGCAATAAAAACACCCGCGACGCCCTGCTGCTCGAAGCCCTCAAACCATCCGTCCCGGAGCCTGAACCGTCGCCGGAACCGGAGCCCGCCGCCCCCAATCTTGACAGCGCCGACACATGGGCGCGTGAGGGCATCCAAATCGCGTTTGAAAAGGGCTTCATCCCCGACGACCTTCAAGACCGTTACACCGCCGCTGTCACCCGTGAGGAGTTTTGCCGGATGGCGGTGAAGTGGCTGGAGTACGCGCTGAACAAGAAAATAGACGCCGTGCTGTCCGAGCGGGGTCTGAGCCGTGACGAAACCGTGTTCACCGACACAGACAACGCGGACATACTGGCCGCATACGCCCTAGATATCACCGGAGGCGTCGGCAGCGGCCTGTTTTCCCCGGACGGGCCTATCACCCGCGAGCAGGCCGCGACGATGATACGGAACGTATGCCGCGCCGCCGGCGCCGACACGGACGACCCGCCGGACGCGGACTTCGCCGACATAGACGACGCGGACGCTTGGGCGCGCGGCGCCATCGGCTTTGTGTACGCCAACGGCATCATGCAAGGCACCGGCGGCAATCATTTCAACCCGAAAGGGCCGTTTACACGGCAGGAAAGTGTTGTAACGTTTGGGAATATCCATGTGGAAAGCGTTGTGACGCGCGAGAATAACGGCGCGGAGGAATCTGCCGCGTCTCCGCTCTTTTTGCTTGACAAGGCTCTGACGATGTAGTATAATGCGTTTACTCGGAGAAGTACTCAAGTGGCCGAAGAGGCGCCCCTGCTAAGGGCGTAGGCGTGTCAAAAGCGCGCGAGGGTTCAAATCCCTCCTTCTCCGCCACACGTAGCCAACCGCAGGCTCGAAGTGAATACCTCAGCAACATCTTGACGGGTGGGCTGGGGTATTTCCTTACCGAGAGCAGACGCGGGATTGTTCACCGTGGAAGCGTCAGTCGTCCCCATGAGCGAGCTCAGCGGGTTGCAGGCGGCTCAGGTCAAAGGCTATGAAACGGTGGTCAGCATCAATATCGCCGTCGGCTACGGCCCGGTGACGCTGAGTTCCACGATGGATACCAAAAACACGATTCCCGGAGGGTTTACCGCCTTCCGGGAATTTTTATTTGAAATATCCTTGACATTACAACACCAAGGTTTATTCTTTTTGACCTTGGCCATTTCGATTTAGAACCGTGACATAAATACGTCTACTTCCTTGCGTGTGGGAATGGAAGCCTGCGCCCCTTTTTTTGTGACTGTCAGCGCGGCCGCATGATTGGCATACCGCAAAGTGTCGATAAGCGTACAATCCTCAGCAAGGCCTACAGCTAACGCGCCGCAAAAAGTATCCCCGGCCGCCGTGGTATCGACAACAGCGTCTACAGCGGCTTTGCCCATATAAGTGATTCTTCCTTCGGTATAACAGCACAGACCTTTACTGCCCATAGTCACAATCATGGTTCGTATGCCTTGCTTTATCAATTCGTGTATGCCTTCATCAACATCATATTTCCCTGTCAATAAAGCAAGTTCCGTTTCATTCGGAACGATTATATCCACATACTCCAAATAATCCACTACTTGTTTATATGCAGGCGCCGGATTCAAAATTGTCAGCATATTCAAGCTGGCCGCTTTCTTCAGCGCGTATCCGACCGTTTCGATGGGGATTTCCAGTTGCGTCAACAGGATATCGCCCTCTCCCGCCTGCTGCAGCAATGCGTCCGCACGGGCGATATCCACTGTATCATTAGCCCCCGCATCCAAAATGATACGGTTGTCTCCATGCGCTATCACAATAACCGCCACACCAGTGGAATGTCCTTCCGCTGTATAAACCTGTTCTGTATTTACGCCGGAAGCAGTAAGATTTTCACATAAGGCTACACCAAAATCGTCATTCCCGACGCACCCCCCCAGCAACACATGCCCGCCGAGCTTGGCGCAGGCCGCAGCTTGATTGGCGCCCTTGCCTCCGGGATTTGCCATAAATCCGCTGCCGCATATGGTTTCTCCCGCTGCGGGGATACAGGGCGCGGAAATGACCAAGTCCATGTTCAAGCTGCCCAGCACAAAAATCTTTCTCATGGGTATAGTCCGCCTTTCCGTGAAAGGCGCCCGCACGGCTTATAACGCGGGCGCCTTCGTTGATTTGTTGGGTGTACGGCAACTCGCCGCTGAGCGAGATTTTAGACGGGGAGGATCAATGGGGTTCGGTGATACACATCGCGCGGACCTCCGGGCTGGTGCTTCACTCCGATATAACGAGCCAAAAGCTGTTTGTTTATTGGGACGGCAACCCGGTCGCGCCCGGCGGGTGAATCGGGTCTCCGCGGCAAAACGCCAAATACGCCGCCGCCATCGCCGCCGCGCCGTCAAAGTCGCTGTGCAGAAATAGCGTGTCGCAGATAGCCTCAAGGGTGTCCGACGTCCTTTTCCCCCACGGCTTCTCTTTCAGCCAGTCAAGCGCCGCGTAGGCGGCTGTGTCGTCATAATCCCCGCAGGCGGTTTGGATGATTGAAAGCTGCGCAATCAGGGCTTCCGTGTCCTCCTGTATGTCCCCGGTTTCCTCCGCGGCTTCCGGGGAAAAGCTTTCCGCAAGGGCTTCAAGCTTGCGCACAAATTCTTCCGTACCGGCGGCTATGTATTCCAAGTCTCCATTCAGTCCGGCGTTTTCCAGCCTAAGCGCAAGCTCGGACATCTCCCTTTCCCCTATGTTCGCCAGCGCGGATTTCATGGCGTGCGCGGTGGTGGTAAACAGCTTGACGTCACCGTTTGCCGAGGTTTCTCTAAGCGCGGCCACCGCTTTCCCCGCATCCCGGCAAAACACCTCACGCAGCTTTGGGGGGATTTCGGCCATTGTAGGGACGCCATACATGGCGTCCGTTGGCGCCGCTGCGGGGACGCCGTGGGCGTCCGGTGGTTCAGCCGTTGCGCGGACGCCATGTATGGCGTCCCTACGGGAATGCTTGTCCCGGACAAATTTATTCAAGACCGTGTTCAGGTGCCGCACATCTATCGGCTTTGCGATAAATCCGTCAAAGCCGTTTTCCTTGAACATTTTATCATTGCCCACCAAAGCGTTGGCCGTCAGCGCGACAATCACCCCGCCATACCCCGACGCGCGCAGCTTCTTCGCTGTTTCGACCCCGTCCATCAGCGGCATCATGTGATCCATGAAAATAATGTCGTAGGCCCCGCCGCGCTCCACCTTCTCTATGGCCTTGAAGCCGCTGATCGCCGTTTCAATCGTTAGCTGATAGGGCGACATCAAGCCCTCCGCCACATATAGATTCGTCTCCACATCGTCCACAATCAGCACTTTCCCGTACGGCATGGGCTCGCGGATTATTTGCATATTCGAGGTCTGCTTATCCACCACAAACGAGAAAGTCCGTATCCGCTCTGAAAGCTCCGGCCCGATGACGCTGCACGCCACCGCCGTTTGCTTGACGGAGACTGTGAAGGTACTGCCTTTACCGTATTCGCTCTCAACCGCAATCGTCCCGTTCATCAAGTCGGTCAAGTTTTTCACAATGCTCAAGCCGATGCCGGTTCCCTCAATCGTCCGGTTGGCTTCGATGTTAAAGCGCGAATATTCCGAAAAAAGCCTTTCACTGTCTTCTTTCCTCATGCCCTGCCCCGTGTCCTCCACAATAAACCGCAGGAACATATCCTCGCCGCACATCGCGTAGGTTACCGTCAGCTTCACATGCCCCTTTTCGGTATACTTGATGGCGTTGGAAAGCAGATTGTTCATAATCTGCTTTAACCGCAGCTCGTCGCCAATCATCCTTGACGGAAGGTTCTCGTCTATGTCGAGGATGAACTCAATTTCTTTGGAGCCAATCCGAACGACATTAAGCTGCACGGTGTCGTAGACAAGGCTCGGGATATCATATTCAACAGGGATGAGTTCCATTTTTCCTGTTTCAATCTTTGACATATCGAGGATATCATTGATGATGCCCAGCAGATTGTTCCCGGACGTATTGATTTTGCCGAACGCCGAAGCGTATTCCTCCGGCAAGCCGCTTTTTTGCAGATTGATTTGCGCTATCCCGATAATCGCGTTCATCGGCGTACGGATTTCATGCGACATGGTGGCCAGAAACTTTGTTTTGGTTGCGTTTGCCATCTCAGCTCTTGCCTGCGCTTCCTCGGCGCTTTTGGTTTTATCGTCCGCGGTCTTGACAAAGCTGTTGTTCAGCCCGGCAATCATGTAGGAGAAGATAACCCCCAGAATCAACGTCGCGATACATATCGCCATCGCCATCGGCTCATGCTTTTCAAACAGAATCTCATAATTCAGAGCCGTATAGGTCACCAGTATCGCCGTCAGCGTAATCCCCTGAATGACAATAATTTTGCGGTTGAAGTAAATCTGCGTCAGGATAACGACCGCGAGGAATGCCGGGAACGACTCATAAACCGTATCCTTCATAAACAGATTCAAAAATGTCATCGCGGATTTCCCGATAACGACCAATAAAATTCTCGCCGTTAAGGAAATACGGCTGGCCAGAATGCCGCAAACAACCATCAGCAGCATCAGGAAGCCGAGCAAAGCCCCCGCCGCGGCGTACTGGTTGGTCAGCACGTTCAGCCCGCCAAGGAACAGCGTGATGATGATGACCGCCCTTAAATTATACTTGTACAGCTTTTCAACATTCATTGAGACAGCCCCCTTTTCTGTATTCATCCAGACGCCCCGCGCGTTTCAGCCAGCGCCGCCGCCATCGCCGCCGCCCCGTCAAAGTCGCTGTGCAGAAACAGCGCGTCGCGGATAGCCTCAAGCGCGTCCGACGTCTCCTTTCTCCACGGCTGCGCCTTCAGCCGGTTAAGGGCGGCGTAGGCCGCCGTATCGTCGTAATTCCCGCACGCGGCTTGAATCATCGTAAGCTGCTCCGCCAGATACGCCGTGTCCTCCAGTCTGTCCGCGGCTTCGTCCGCTTCGGTTCCCGGCGGCGCAAAGCGCGCAATCAGGGCTTCAAGCGTTCGGATAAAGCCTTCCGTGTTGGCGGCTATAAAGTCCGTATCGCCGTTCAATCCGGCGTGTTCAAGCGCCTGCGCCAGCCCGGACTTTTCATCCTCCCCGATATTCGCCAGCGCGGATTTCATGGCGTGCGCGGTGGTGGTGAACCGCTTGACGTCGCCGTTCGCGGAGGTTTCTCTAAGCGCGGCCACCGCTTTCCCCGCATCACGGCAAAATATCTCCCGCAGCTTTGGGGGAATTGCGGCCATTGTAGGGACGCCATACATGGCGTCCGTTGGTTCGGCTGCGGGGACGCCATACATGTGCGGTGCGGCTGTGCGGACGCCATGTATGGCGTCCCTACGGGAATGCCTGTCCCGGACAAATTTATTCAAGGCGGCGTTCAAACGCCGCACGTCTATCGGCTTGGAGATGAAATCATCAAAGCCGTTTTGCTTAAACATCACGTCATTGCCCACCAAAGCGTTGGCCGTCAGCGCGATGACGGCGCCTTCATACCCCATGCCGCGCAGCTTTTGCGTCGCCTCTATCCCATCCATTTGCGGCATCATGTGATCCATGAATATGACGTCATAGTTCTTGCCGCTTTTCACCATCTCTATGGCCTTAAACCCGCTGATGGCCGTATCAATCTGCAACCTATAGGGCGACATCAGCCCCTCCGCCACATATAGATTCGTTTCCACGTCGTCCACAATCAGCACTTTCCCGTACGGCATAGACTCAACCCTCTGCCTTGCCGTCTGCTTTTCTCCGGTGAAGGTAAAATTCCGCAGCCTTTCCGACAATTCGGAGCCGATAGGCAGGCACTCGGCCGGCGCTTGCCTGACCGTAACGGTGAATATGCTGCCCTTGCCGAACTCGCTTTCCGCCTCAATCGTGCCGCCCATCAGATGCACGAGGTTTTTTGTTATGTTCAGTCCAATGCCCGTCCCCTCAACATCACGGTTTGCTTCGGCGTTAAAGCGTGAGTATTCCGAAAAGAGCCGCTTCTGGTCTTTCGGGGTCATCCCCTGCCCCGTATCCTCCACGATGAACCGCAGCACAATATCGCCGTCTTGGGCCGAATGGCTTATAGACAGCTTCACATATCCTTCCTCCGTGTACTTGATGGCGTTGGAAAGCAGATTGCTCAATATCTGCTTCAGCCGCAGCTCATCGCCGATGAGCCTTGAGGGAAGGTTCTCGTTGATGTCGAGCAGAAATTCGATTGGCTTGGAGCCGATACGTACGATATTGAGCTGCACCGCGTCGTTTATCAGGCTCGGCACGTCATACTCAATAGGGTTGATTTCCATTTTCCCCGATTCTATTTTCGACATATCCAGAATGTCATTGATGATTCCGAGCAGATTGCTGCCGGACTGATATATCTTTTGAAGCGCCGAAGCATATTCCTCCGGCAGATCCGCCCTCTGAAGCTGGATCTGCGCTACGCCCAGAATCGCGTTCATCGGCGTGCGGATCTCATGGGACATGGAGGTCAAAAAGTTTGTTTTACTCTTATTGGCCTCTTCCGCGGCCTTTTGCGCTTCTATGGCGTCCTGCCGGCTTTTAACCGTAGGCGTAATATCGGCGATGTCGATAAACACCCCCTCGTTCTCGCCTCCGAGCTTATCCGCCACAATCTTGAAATGCCGCCGTTCCCCGTCCATGTCCAGCTCCATGATGGTTTCAAAGAATCCGTCCGCGTCCAGCATATCGGCAAACATAAACTTCAAATCCTCGTCGGCCACAAGGTCTATCAGCGGCTGTCCGACCGCGTATTCCTTGATGGGACAGCGGATAAACCGTGCCATAGGGTCGGAAAGATACAACACCCTGCTCTCCGCGTCGGTGATGGCCATTAAATTCGGCGTGCTGCGTAAAAGGGCGGAAAACGCCGCGAGGGCGCGCTCTGAGCGGTTGTCCTTTTGCTCGACGTGATATGTCTGAATCAGCATGAGCCCCGAGCCGAAGAAGTACATGACAAACTGCATGAAAAAGCGGAAGGTACTCAGCCATTCCAAATTAGGGATTAAGAAAATCATCGCCAAGATGTTTATAACGCCCGATACCGCTACAAAAATCGACATCTGCCTGACATTTTTGGTTGTCGTTATCGTGCCGACGACCAAAATCATCACAAAGAAATAAAAATCCAAATACTGCAGATACGCGCCGACCGCGATAAAGACGATATTCGTCATGATCCCGACATAAAGCGGAATACTGCGAAACTGCGGGAAAAGGTAATACACGATATAAGCGAATATAATGATCGGCGAACCAGCCAGTATGGATACGCCCGCGACGCGGGTGCTGCCGCCGAAGAAAAACGCGTCAAGCAGAAGGATCCCGCCGTATATGACGAGGATGCCCGTCGATAGAATCAGCCAAGTTTTTAGCCTGCGGCGATTCTCTTTGTGGTTGCTTGCTGCTTTACCCATGATTCCCGCCGCCTTTCTCTTTCCGGTACGCCCTGTGCGAGTAATCCGCGAAGTCTAAACCCTGCGGCGCGAAAAACTTGATTCCGCCCGGAATGATTTCCAGCGTAACCTCATGCGTATAGAACGCCTCGCCGTCCATCTGGGTACAGAGCTGGAGGTCGCTTTGAATCGTTACCGTCCTGCATTTTTTGTACACAAAGGCAGTGTGCTTTTCAAAATGCCCGCTGTTGCGGTCGCCAATCCGCTTTATCACATCAACGCTTCGGTTGCCGGAGAGAAAAATCACGTCCAAAAGCCCGTCGTCCGGTACGGCATAGGGGCTTGGCACAAAAGCGCCGCCGTCGCACGGGATGTTTGCGATGTGGATATTGCAGTAACTGCCCGACATATCCTCCCCGTCGATTGAAACGGTATATTTCTGCCGTATAATATCCATGTTCGTCACAGACTTCAGCGCGGCAAGGGTATAGACGTGGGGTGTGAAACGGCGCATCCGATTTAGGTTGGTATGGCGCAGAAACGTATTCGCGTGTATAACCGTCTGCCCGACAAGGCCGACATTCACTTCAATCAGCGCGAAGTTCGGGCCGCAGTGTATAACGTCCACCGGGCGCGAGGGCGCGGCGGACAGCGCCTTAATGTCGCGGAACGCCGGGGCCGCGTCGTCGCCGAACGCGCGCACAAAATCATTTGCGCTCCCGTAAGGCACGCTTGTCAGCTCGGCGTTCGGGAATCTGACCATGCCGTTCAGACAGTCAAAAAGAATACCGTCGCCGCCCACGGCATAGACGCGCACCGTCTCTTGGGGCGGAACGGTAAGGAGATACCGGCGCACCGCGGCGACGGCGTCGCGCGGACGGCGCGAAATATAGATTTTATACTCCATTCTGCGCCCGACCGAAAAGCAATTTTCCATATCCATCAGAATGCGTTTCAAGCTGCCGATGGTTCGGAAGGAGTGGGGGTTGATGACAAAAAGATGTCTCATTCAGACGTCTCGCTTCCCTGTGTTGTAGACTCCACCCAAAAATCATCGGCAATATTCAGAAACGTCTCAACGACCTTCGGGTCAAATTGCGCGCCGCTCTCTTTCTTGATAATCTCAACCGCCTGCTCGTGGCTAAACGGCTTTTTATACGGGCGCTCGGACACCAGCGCGTCATATACGTCCGCCACCGCCATCAGCCGCCCCTCAAGGGGAATGTCCAAGCCAGAAAGACCTCTCGGATACCCCCCGCCGTTCCATTTTTCATGGTGATAGCCCGCGAACCTCTTGGCGTGGAGCAAAAAGCCGTCGTCTTTTGTTTTGGAGATGATGCGGTCGATGATGTTCTCTCCCTCGATGCAATGGGTCTTGATGACGGCAAATTCCTCGTCGGTGAGTTTTCCGGGCTTGTTGAGAATCAAATCGCTGATATTGATTTTCCCGACGTCATGCAACTGCGCCGACGGCAGCAGCAGATGGATGTCCCAAGCCGATACCTCCTCAGCGTAAACGCCCGTGCGGATGAGTTCATTGACAAGGAGTTCCAGATAAACCTGCGTCCGCTCGATGTGTCCGCCGGTCACCTTGTCGCGGCTTTCCACCACATCCGCGATGACGCTGATGGTTGCGTTGTGGATATCGCGCACGGCTTTTTGGTTTTTCTTAATCAGCTTATCCGTTTCGATGTGCGTCTCAATGCGTCTCACCAGCACAGGCGGGGAAAAGGGCTTGTTGATGAAGTCAAGGGCGCCCATTTCAAAGCCCTGTATCTCCGTCGCGGCGTCATTCTTTGCCGTAAGGAAGATGACCGGGACATCCTTCAGCCGCTCATCCGCCCTCAGCGCCCGCATCGCCTCAAATCCGTCCATTTCCGGCATATCTATGTCCAAGAGAATCAAATCCGGCATGATTTTCTCCGCCAGCTTGAACATTTTCGCGGCAGACGGCAGGGCAAACGCCCGGTACGCGCCGTCCAGCGCCGTCTTGGCCGTCATCAGGTTGGTGTCGTTGTCATCCACGATAAATATAGTCTTCATGCGTCATCCCCTGCCCAAAAAGTTGTAATAAACCTTATATATTATATACCCTCCCCCGCGTTTGTCAAGCGCGAGTTTGCGCGGGCAGGCACCGCGATAATGTGATTATTAACGCAGCGGCGCAAACGCTTCAAAATACCGTTCACCAAGTTTATTCAAGGCGTCACGGCTGAAATGGATGGTGTCGTCTGTGCCGTTTTGCTGGGCGTTTGATGTCAAGCCTTCGGTTTCCACAAAGGCGGCGTTCCTGAGTGTTTGGCAAACCTCACGGATGGCGCGGGACACAGGCTCGGCGCCGCCGGACAAGCTCTGCTTCCATTGCGGGACAAAATCTCCCGCGATATAGGGTAAATCGGGGCAGTTATAAGTGTCTCTCACAAGCCCTACCATGCGGGTTAGGTTTTGCTTATGACCATCGGCGGGATGACCCACATCCGTTTCGCCCTGATGCCATATAAACGCGGCGAGTCGGTTTCGGGGGTTCAAAGACAGCGCGGCTTTTATCAAATCCATCATGGTGAGGAACAAATCGTCCTGCGGCCCCCAACGGCAATCAGAAAATCCCGTCCCGCCCACAGCCGCGCGGATGATAAGCAGTTTGCGCCCTTCAGCCAGCAACCCGGCTTGCCGGGTTCTCGCGGCAAACGCCAATGAAAAATCCCCTTTGATTTCATTGCCGTAAACCATTTCCGCCGCCTGACAGATGGTAAAGTCCCTGTTCAAATATAAAACATCCGCGCTCGGCTCATACGGCTTTTCCGCAATCCCGAAGCCCGCACCATCCGCGTTTGACTGCCCGCCTTGTATGATGACGTCGAAGTCATCACGGCAAAAATCTCTTATCACGCCAACCACTCCTTAAAAACAGTATTGACATAAGTATAACATATCTCAAAGCAACTCGCAAGGAATACAACAAAGGAAAACCCCCGCAACCGCAACGATTGCCGGAGTTCGCCTTTGACTGTCACTGGTGACCCGTAGGGGACTCGAACCCCTGTTGCCGCCGTGAAAGGGCGGAGTCTTAACCGCTTGACCAACGGGCCGTGTAACGCTCCGTCCGAGGTTCGCGAGGATGGGTTTTCCTTCAGCGAACCAAGGGAGGGGCGCTTCAGATGGTAGCGGCGGTCGGAATTGAACCAACGACACTGCGGGTATGAACCGCATGCTCTAGCCATCTGAGCTACGCCGCCGTACCTAGAATATTATACAGAGCCGCGCGCCGCTTGTCAAGCGTTTTTCCAAGTTATTTACGTTTCACTCTTTTGAACGGGCCGAGCAGAACCGGAATCAAGTCGGGCCGCCCCGCCAGTCTCAGGCCTTCCGCCGCCAGCTTGCGGTTTTGCGGCAGGAACCATTGCAGCAGGGCGCGCTGCATGGCTTTTTCGTGCGGCGACTTGGCGGTGAAGACCGGCTTCATCGTCCGCGGGTCAAGGCCGGTGTGGTACATACAAGTCGAAATGGTTCCCGGCGTGGGGTAAAAATCCTGCACCTGCTCCGGGCGGCGGCCCATTTTTTTCAGTGTCAAGGCCAGCTCAACGGCGTCCTCCAGCCGCGAGCCGGGGTGGGAGGAAATGAGATAAGGCACCAAAAACTGCTTCTTCCCCGCCTTGAGGTTCTGCGTCTCGTAGCGTTTGGCGAACGCGCGGAAAGCCGAGAAGCGCGGTTTGCCCATCAGGTCAAGGACATGGTCTTGGCAATGCTCCGGCGCGACCTTGAGCTGCCCGCTGATGTGATGGCTGACCAGCTCTTCCATAAACCGCCCGGATTGATCCAGCAGAAGAAAGTCATACCGTATGCCGGAGCGGATAAACACCTTTTTCACCCCGGGCAGCGCCCGCAGCTTGCGCAGCAAAGCAAGATAATCCTCATGCGACGCGTCGAGGGCGGGGCAGGGCTTGGGCGTAAGGCACTGCCGGTCGGCGCAGGAGCCGGATTGCGTCTGCTTTTTGCAGGCCGGACGGCGAAAGTTGGCCGTCGGGCCGCCTACATCGTGGATATACCCCTTAAATCCGGGCAGCTTGGTCAGTCCCTCGGCCTCGCGCAGCAGGGAGGCGTGGCTTCGCGCGGTGACAGTCCGCCCCTGATGAAAGGCGAGGGAGCAGAAATTGCAGCCGCCGAAGCAGCCCCGGTTGTGGATGAGCGAAAACCGCACCTCCTCCGCCGCCTTCACGGCGGGTTCGCGGGTAAACGGCAGCTCCGCGGCAAAGTCCAGCTCCGCGGTGGTCAGCGGCAGGGCGGGCGGCGCGCAGACCAGAAACTTTTTCCCCGCCGGCTGGCAGAGCGTCCGCCCCCGCACCGGGTCATGCTCCCTGTGTTCCAGCATCACCGCCTTGGCATAGGCGCGCCTGTCCTTTGCGACCGTTTCAAACGAGGGCAGCATCACCGCGTCTTGGGGCGCTTTGTCCGCCATGACGCACACGCCGCGGGTGTAAAGCGGTTCACCTTTACTTAATTGCCGCGCCAGCTCTCTCACGGCGCGTTCGCCCATGCCGTAGACCAGCGCGTCCGCGCCGGTGTCCATGAGCATGGGACGGCGCACCTTGTCCTCCCAGTAATCATAATGCGCAAAGCGGCGCAGGGAGGCCTCCAGCCCGCCGAGGATGACGGGCAGGCCCGGAAACGCCGTCTTGAGCAAGCCGGTGTATACGATGCAGGCTCTGTCTGGAATATGCCCGCCCTCGGCGCGGCGTTTTTTCGCGGCGGTGTAGTTGGCCACCATCGAATCCAGACTGCCCGCCGTCACCAGCCCCGCCAGACGCGGGCGCGGTATCCCGTCGAGCGGCGGCACGCCCTTCCATTGCGGGCGGGACAGATAGGCGACGCTGAAGTCCTCCGCTTCCAGCACGCGGGCGATGACCGCCGCGCCGAACGCGGGATGGTCGGCCCACTCGTCGCCCGTAATCAGCAGAAAATCAGCCTCCCGGCCCGCCGACGCTTGAAAAATCATGCGAAAACTTCCTATCTTGACGTATTTTGTTGAATGTGCTATGATGATGTGTGGTGATGATTATTAAGATTTTATTATTCGGGCAATTTGGCGGCGACCATTCGCGGGTCGTACGCAACTTCGGGCGCGCGGAGCTTCTGAGCTATGACGCGCCGCTGTCCTCCTTTGTCAATTCCAGCTTCAAAGCCCTTGCGGAGGAGGCCGACGTCGCCATCCACGGCGGCGAACCGAAATACAAGCCGTATATCGCCGCCGCCAAAAAATGCGGCTGTATGCTGGCGCTTTGGGGCTGCGAGACGGACTGGATTTCGCGCGGCCACGCCGTGCTGCCGCTTTTTGAGCTGATCTTCGCGCATGACAAGGCGGCGTTTACGGCGCTCCGCATGGCGGGGTATGAAAATGTTGTTCTGCCCAAGGACGCGCCCTCCCCTGCCGAGCCGGCCGAGCCCGCCGAGCCGCTTGAAGCCATTGCGCCGGAACCTGCGCCTGAGCCGTCTCCTGAGCCGGAGCTTGAACCGGAACCTGAGCCGGAACCTGTGCCGGACGAACCCCAAGCGCCCGAACCGGAGCCGCGGCGGGAGCCAATCGCCGAACCCAAGGCGGAAACCGAAACGGAGCCTTTGCTGACCCCGGAGTCCCTGCCCACGCTCGATTTGCCCGACCTTGAGCCGATACCGGAGCTTGCCAAGCCCACCACATTCCGTTTTTCGTCCGGCATCCATGCTTACGGCGTGGTCAACCGCAACGAAAACGTCCGCGCGGTCAGCTCCGCCGGGGGCGTGTTCACCCTGCTCTGCGAGGAGATTATCGGGCGAGGCGGCGTCGTCTTCGGCGCCCGCTACGATGAATACTTCCAGACCATACAGGCCAAGGCCGACCGGATGCCCGAGTGTACCCCGATGCGCGGGGTCAAGTACGCGTTCGGCGAAACGGAGGGCATTTACGCCCAAGCTGTGTCCTGTCTCCATCAGGGCAAGCACGTCCTTTTCACCGGGACGCCCTGTCAAATCGACCGTCTTTACGCCCACCTGCCGGCCGGCAAGCCCGGCCACCCCCTGCTGCTCACCGTGGGCATGGTCTGCGGCGGCACGGTCAGCCAATCCGTCTTCATCGCGTACCTGAAATACATCGAAACGAAAATCCGCGCGCGCGCCACGGCGGTCGAGATGTCCGGCAAGCCGATTGGTTCGGGCAAACCCGTCGCCCGCATCGGCTCCGAAAACGGTACATACGAATCCTCCGTCAACCGCGACCCCTTCCTCCGTGGATACCGCGCCGGACTGTTTCTGCGCGAGGAATGCTACAACTGCCCCTATCGCGGGGAGCGGCGCGGCAGCGACCTCACCCTTTGCGGCTTCTCCGGCGGCCGCAAGCATATCCCCGATTTGGACGACAACAGGGGCGCGTCGCTGGTCTTGGCGCATACGCAGAAGGGGCGGGATATGATGGACGCCTTGGCCAAGCGGGCCATCGTCCGCGAGGTGCCGCCCGACGCTCTGGCCGAATACAACCCCGCCATTGCCAGCGTCCCCGTCAAGCATAAAAATCATGGCCGTTTTTCCGCCGACGTTCAAAATCTGCGGTTTGACAAAGCCGTCGCCCGGAGCATCGGCCCTGCCATTTGGGGTATATTGACCGCCGAAAGGAGCATACTCCCCTTATGGTTAAAGCTCACCAAACGATTAAGGGGCTCGCGGCCGGAGCGGGAGCAGGACTGATATGCGGTTTGCTGGGGGCGGGCGGCGGAGCGCTGCTCGTCCCTTTATTGCGCGACTGGATAGGGCTGGACGCGAAAAAGGCGATGGCGACGTCGGTCGTCTGCGTCGCGCCCCTCTGCGCCGCCGCCACCGCGATGTACGCGCTGCGCGGCAAGCTGCCTTGGCAGGACGCTTGGCCATACGCGCTGGGCGGCTTGGCGGGCGGCCTGCTCGCGGGGTTTTTGTTTCAGAAAACCGCGCCGGGCTGGCTGCGCCGCGCGTTCGGTTTTCTACTGCTGCTCGGCGCCGCGCGCTCCTTTTTCAGCCTTGAGACACCTTTCCGCGTGGACGGTCTCTTTCCGTCCGCGGCGGCCGGGACGGGGACGGGCATCCTGAGCGGCTTCGGCTTGGGCGGCGGGGTCTTGCTTTTGATTTGGATGACCGCCTTCGGCGGCTTGGACCAGCACGCGGCGCAGGGAACCAACCTTCTGACCTTCCCTCTCTGCGCCGTCGGCTCGATACCGGGGCATATCAAGAACAAGCAGATTGACTGGAAGCCGGTTCCGGCGGTTTACTGCGCCGGACTGCCCCTCGCGTTCCTCGGCGCGTTTCTGGCGGCCCGGATTGACGCCGCGCCGTTACGGGCCGGGTTTGGCGTCCTCACGTCCGTAATCGGCTTCCGGGAACTCTTCTTCCGCCGAACCGGGAGCGGCAAGGGATGACGGGCGCGATGCGGCGACCCTCTCGGCAAACAGAAAGCCCTCAAGAATGAGCGACGCCGCCACGGCGTCCACCTTGCCCTTGCGCTTGACGCCCCTGACCCCTGTTTCCGTCAGGATGCTCTCCGCCTCGGCGGTGGTGCGGCGTTCGTCCCGAAGGACGACGCGCAGGCCGCGCCGCTCCAGCATCAGCTTGAGCTTGGCTGTTTTTTCGGCGCGGGGGCCTTCGGTGCCGTTCATGTTGATGGGGTTGCCCAGCACCAGCGTATCCGCGCCCCGGGCAGCGTATTCCTGTTCCAGCCTGTTGGCGAGCTGTCCCGAATGCGGCTCGTCAATGACAAAGCAATCGCCCACCAGCGAACGGAGGCCGTCGCTGACCGCGACGCCCGTGCGCCTGTCGCCGTAGTCCACCGCCATCACGCGAGCCATCCGCATCCCCCCTACCATCACTCTAACTGTTTGATTGACTTCTGTCAAGATTTTTGATATAATGATAATCGTATTATTGTGCGCGAAAGGAGGGGCCTCTTCGTTATGAAACCGTTTTTGAACCGCTGCAAGGTCGTCCTTCATACCATATCGCTCTTTTTCGTCGCCGTGTGGCGGGCGCTCAAAAAAAGCGCCGCCGCGGTGTTCAGCCCCGACATAAAGCCCGGCGTGAGACGGGTGAGGCGGATGTTCGGGGCGGCGCTGGGCGTCTTGGCCCGCATCCTGCTCATTCTCTTCCTCACCGTCATCCTGACCGGCTCCATCATGGGCGTCTTCGGCGCAATCTACGTCACGCGGTATCTCGACGTATCCACCGACTTCAACCTAGACCATCTCCAGCTCGACCTGACCACCCACATCTGGGCGGAAGACCCCGACGACCCGGAGCGGCACGTCCTCCTCGCCACCCTTTCCGGCAGAGAAAACCGCGTTTGGATTTCCTTCGCCGATATCCCCGAAAACCTCATCAACGCCGTCGTCGCTATTGAGGACGAGCGCTTCTGGAGTCACGACGGCGTGGACTGGAAGCGCACCATCGGCGCGTTCTACAATCTGTTCGCGCCCGGCGGCGGCGGTCAGTTCGGCGGCTCGACCATCACCCAGCAGCTCATCAAAAACGCCACCGGCAACAACGAAGCCACGGTGGCGCGCAAGCTGGAGGAGATTTTCCGCGCGCTGGCCGTTGAGCGGAACTATCCGGGCAGGGGCGGCAAAGAGCTTATCTTGGAATTATACCTCAACACCGTCTACTTCGGCAGCGGCTGCTACGGCATCGTAACGGCGGCGGAGCAATATTTCGGCAAGCCGCTGGACGAGCTGACCCAAGCCGAAAGCGCCTCCCTTGTGGGTATCACCAACAACCCCTCCGTTTTCAACCCGTACACAAACCCCCGCAACAACAAACGGCGGCAGGAGGTCATCCTCTACAAAATGCATGAGCTGGGGATGCTCACCCGCCACGAATACAACCTCGCGAAGTATCAGCCGCTCACCTTCGCCAGAACAGACACCTCCGCCGGCGGCGACGCGCTCCGCTCTTGGTTTGTAGACCAGATTATCCGCGACGCGACGGCGGATTTGATGGACGCTTTCGGCTGGAGCGACGCCGTGGCCCGGCAGGAGATTTTCTCCGGCGGCTACAACATCTACGCTTGCGTTGACCTCAAGCTGCAAGCGGAGGTTGACGCCATCTGGGCCGACGACGACCGCTGGCCCGAATCCCCCGACGCCGAGCCGGCCGAGTCCTCCATCATCGTGGTGGATCACCGCACGGGCGATATCAAGGCGATGATTGGCGGGCGCGAGAAGACGGGCAACCTTGTCTTTGACCGTTCCACCAGAGCCAGACGGCAGCCCGGCTCCTCCATCAAGCCCCTCACCACCTACGCCCCCGCGTTTGATTTGGGGCTTCTCCACCCCTACTCCCCGGTTGACGATATCCCGCTCCGGCGGGAGGGCAGCCGGGGCTGGCCGATCAACTCGCCCAACCGCTACGAGGGGTTTACCAACGTCCTTCAGGCGATTACCGTCTCCAAGAACGCCATCGCCGCCGCGGTGGTGGACATGGTCGGGCCGGAACGCGCCTTTGAATACGGCCATGACCGTTTCGGGATGACCTCGCTGATTGAAAGCCGAACCATCGGAAACGAGGTTTTCAGCGATATCGACCTCGCGCCTTTGTCTCTGGGCGGGCTGACCGAGGGGGTCACGGTGCGCGAAATGACCGCGGCGTACGCCGCCATCGCCAACGGCGGCATCCTCAACAAAACCCGCACCTACACCCATATCACAGACCAAAACGGATATGTCTTCTTTGAAAACAGGCCCTCCCCCACCATCGCCATCAAAGAAAAGACCGCGTTTTATCTGGAAACCGCTCTTATCTCGGCGACGCGGACGGGCGGCACCGGCTGGCGGGCGCAGCTTGACAATATGCCCATTGCCGGAAAGACGGGAACGACCAGCCGCAACCTCGACCGCTGGTTTGCCGGCTATACGCCCTACTACACCGCCGTCTGCTGGTTCGGCTATGACATCGGGCGGGATATGTCCTACTACAACACCACCGGCGTCGGAAACCCCGCCCTCCATATGTGGCGCAGCGTCATGGCCTTCGCCCATGAAGGGCTTGAGCGCAGGGAATTTGAGCGGCCCGAAGGGGTAAACGCTTACACCTACTGCATCGACAGCGGCCTGCCCGTGGGCCCGAACTGCCACTTAGACCCCAGAGGCGGGGCGCGCACCGCCGTCGGCTATCTGGACAGGGACGACATCCCGCGCCATAGCTGCAACCTCCACGTAGCCGTTGACCTCTGCACGCTGTCCGGCCGCCTTGCCACACCCTACTGCCCGCACGGCGAGCATATGCGCCGAACGGTGGCGCTGCTGGATACCACGCGCTGGGTGCCCATCCCCTACCTCGCCCTCGCGGACGAACAGTATACCATCCGGCGCTGGGCGGGCGGGACGCCCGCCGCGGAGCCGGACGAGCCTGACGACGTCTCCGTCCCCGCCGCCGGAAGCGGAGAGGAGCGCTACCGCGCCGTGGCTACCACCGCGGACGGCGCCGTGCCGTTCAATACGTTCTGCTCCTACCATACCTTCCCCTCAAACTTTTTCCCGGAAATCCCCGGTGAAGGCGGAGAGAACGGCGAAAATCCGCCCGAAACCCCGCCTCTAGGCCCCGTCCCCGGCGAAGGCAACGGTGATGGTGACAACGGCGAAACCCCGGCCCTTCCGCCCGAAGACCCCGATTTAATCGACCCGCCGGATACATGGCGCGACCCGTGGGGAGGTGCTTGACGGTGGAATATGTCGTCATCGCCCTGACCTCGCTCACGTTCATCCTGACCCTTGCCGTCGTCGGCCTGCTGCTGCGGAGCGGGACGGAACGCCGTCTTTTAGACGCTATGGCGCGGGGCGAGCTGGCCAACGAGCAGAAGCTGGAGCAGATACGCCAGACCACCGAGCGCAGGCTGGACATGATGCGCGGCGTGGTGGAGGAAAAGCTGCAAAAGACGCTCGACACCCGCATCACCCAATCGTTTTCCCTTGTCAACGAGCGTTTGGAGCAGGTGTATAAAAGCCTTGGGGAAATGCAGTCGCTGGCGGTCGGCGTGGGCGACCTGAAAAAGGTGCTGTCCGGCGTCAAGACACGGGGGATATTGGGCGAAATCCAGCTTGGCGCGATTTTGAATGAGATTTTATCACCCGAACAGTACGGCGTCAACGTGCCGACGGTTCCGGGCAGCCGCGCGGTTGTGGAATACGCCATCAAGATGCCGGGCGGCGGCGGCGAGCCGGTTTGGCTTCCCGTTGACTCCAAGTTTCCCTCTGACCGCTACGCCGCTCTCTGCGACGCGTATGAAACGGGCGATTCCGCCGCCGTCGAGGCCGCGGCGGCCCTGCTGAGGGGCAGCCTGCGCCAGTCGGCCAAGGAGATACGGGACAAGTACATCCAGCCGCCCCACACCACCGAGTTTGCCGTTCTCTTCCTCCCCTTTGAGGGGCTGTATGCCGAAGCGGTACGGCGGGGGATGGTGGAGGAGCTTCAGCGCGACTTCCGGGTCAGCATCGCCGGCCCGGCGACCATGGGCGCCCTGCTCAACAGCTTCCAAATGGGCTTCCGCACCCTCGCCATCCAAAAACGCTCCGGCGAGGTCTGGGCGCTGCTGGGACAGGTCAAAAGCGAATTCCTCAAATTTGAGGACGTACTCGACAAGGCCAAGCGGAATCTTGAGAGGGCGGGCAGCGACCTCGACACGCTGGTCGGCGTGCGGACGCGCGGCATCCTCCGCTCCCTCAAGGAGGTCGAAGCCGAGGAACCGCGGGATGAGATTTTACAGATTTCCGAATAATTTTCCTTGTATTATTAGCGCCCGTGTGATACAATATATAGGGAACGGGTGCGCTTGCGCGCCTGACACAGCCAAGCACGGCATAAAGGAAGGGATATGATGTCGCAGGCCGTCGCCGAAAAAAAAGTCAAGCCAAAGCCCGCGCGGGTTGCCCCCGCGCGCAAATTTCGTTTTAAGCCGTTCAGCCTTGTTCTGCTGAGCGTGATTGGCTCGCTTCTGATTGCCCTTTCCGCCGCCTCTGTGTTCACCTTAACCTATGACCGCGTTTTCCCCGGCATTTCCGCGTTCGGAATCGACCTTTCCGGCATGACCCGCGGGGAAGCCTCCCTCGCCCTCGCGGCCGAACGGGACGCCGTCTACGCGGGCGCGGCGGTCACGCTGACGCTGGACGACCAATCTATCGTCATCACGGCTGAGGACGCGCGCATCCGCCTGTCCGCCGAGGACGCGGTTGACGCCGTCTACAACATGGGCCGCGAAGGCGGCGTTTTCTCCCGTCTCTCGTTCGCCTTTTCCTCCCTTGTCACCGAGCGCGCGCTGGAGAACGAGCATCAAAACACCTCTTTTTACATAGACGAGGAGGCTGTGTTTGCCATTGTTTCCTCTTTTTCCGACGCCCATTTCCGTCCGGCGGAGGACTATAGCTGGTCGATTGGCGACGCCGCCATCAGCGTCACCTCCGGGCGCGACGGAGCCGTCTCCAGCCCAAAGGACATGGCCGGCGCCGTGGTTTCCGGCTTCACCGTCCGGGACTTTTCGCCCCTCTCCTATCTCTCCGAGTCCGTCCCGCCGAAACCGCTTCCGCTGGACGAGCTGCATCGGGAAATCTTTGTGGAGCCGAGAGACGCGTCCGTCACCCTTGACGAGGACGGCAACGCGTTTATCATGCCTCATGTCGTCGGCGTGTCGTTCGATATGCAGGCGGCGCGGGACGCGCTGGCGCGCAGCCTTGACCGTTTCTCCATCCCCCTGCTTTTCACCACTCCCGATTTGACCGACGAGGCCTTGGACGACAGCCTTTTTGCCGACCTTCTCGGCGCCTACTCCACCTCCACCTCCGGCTCGTCGCAAAACCGCATCGGCAACGTCAGCATTTCCGCCCAAGCCATGTCCGGCACCATCATCCTCCCGGGCGAAAGCTTTTCCTTCAACGACGTCGTCGGCCCGCGCTCGTCCGAACGCGGTTACCTGCCCGCCGGGGCGTATCTGAACGGACAGGTGGTTCAGGAAATCGGCGGCGGCATCTGCCAGACGTCCACCACCCTTTACAACGCCGTCCTGCTTGCCAACCTGCAAATCGTTTACCGCCAGAGCCACTCGATGACGGTTTGGTATGTCCCTCTCGGTCTCGACGCCGCCGTTAGCTGGGGCAGGTTTGACTTTATCTTCTCCAACGACACGCCATATCCCATCCGCGTTGTGTCATGGTATGAGCGCGGGCGTCTCACGGCGGAGATTTGGGGCACCAAGACCGACGACCTGACCGTGGTCATGGAAAGCGATATCATCGCCCACAGGCCGGCGCAGACCACCACCGTGCATAACCCCGAGCTCGCGCCGGGAGCCAGCGTCACCAAAATCTCCGGCTCCGACGGCTGGACGGTGCAGACCTACCGTGTCCTCGTAGACCCGGACGGCAACGAGGTTTACCGCAACCCCGAAGCGAGGACGGGCTATATCAAATTCGACGCAATCATTGAGGTCGGCACGCCCCCGACGGGCGATCTGCCGAGCGACCCGACGCCCATCGACCCCATTCCCCCGCCCGACCCCGGCCCCGGCCCGATACCCTCCCCCGACCCCACTCCGACGCCGACGCCAGACCCTGACCCTGACCCGCCGCCGGATCCCGAGCTTCCCGCGGCGTCGCCCGACCCCGACCTTGACCTTGATTCCGACCCCAATCCCGACCCCGGCACGGAGCCGGAAACGACTCCCCAACCGGAGGACAGAGGAGAGATTGACGAATGATCTATAAACAACTGGGCAGTACGGGCAAGCGCGTAAGCGCCGTTGGCTTCGGCTCGATGCGTTTCCCCAAAGAGGACTACCAAAAAGACCTTGACAAGTGCGCCGATTTGGTCGTCAAGGCGTGTGAAATGGGCGTCAACTATGTCGACACCGCGCCCGATTACTGCGACGGCAAGAGCGAGCTGATTGTCGGCCGAGCCTACGCAAGGCTGAAAGAAAAGCCGTACTTATCCACCAAATGCGGCCTGTGGAACGCCACCGACGCTTCCGGGGCGCGCCGCGCGATTGAGGCCAGCCTTAAAAAGCTCCAAACCGACAAAATCACCGTCTACAATATGTGGTGCATCAAGAACATGGGCGAATACCGGCGGATGACCCAAAAGGGCGGGATATACGACGGGATTCTCAAAGCCAAGGAAGAGGGCCTGATTGAGCATATCTGCTGCACCTCCCACGCCGACGGCGAGACCATCGCCGACATCGCCAGAGACGGCAAGGTTGACGCGATTACGCTGGGCTACAACGCCCTCAACTTCGCCTATCGCCGCCAAGGCGTCGAAGCCTGCTTCCAAAAAGGACTCGGCGTGGTGGTGATGAACCCGCTGGGCGGTGGCGTCATCCCGCAGTATGCCGATAAATTCGGATTTATCAAGACCTCGCCTGAGCAGACCGTTGCCACCGCGGCGCTGAAATTCCTCATCGGGCATCCCGAGATTTCCGTCACCCTTCCGGGCATCGCCAACGAACGGGAGCTGGCCGAATGTGTCGCCGCCGCCGAGGACGCCGCGCCGGTCACGCCGGAGCGCCTTGAGGAAATGACCAAATCCCTCCGCCATGAGCTGAACACCCTCTGCACCGGCTGCGCCTACTGCGACGAATGCCCCAACGGACTCCACATCCCCAAGCTCATGGAGGCTTACAACAGCTATCTGCTGTCCGGCGACACGCAATCCATTACAAACAGGCTGAGCTGGCATTGGGGCTTGTCGCCTAAGGACGCCGCTGGCTGCACCCGCTGCGGCGCCTGCGAACCGCTTTGCACGCAAAAGCTGCCCATCATTCAAAGACTTGCGGAGATTGTGAAATGTTGATTTTACCCGACGATGTACGCACGCTGATGACCGCGCTTGCCGAGCGCGGTCATTCCGTCTATGCCGTCGGCGGCTGTGTGCGCGACAGCCTGCTGGGACGGGTTCCCGGCGATTGGGATATCGCCACCTCCGCCCGGCCCCGGGAGCTGCTCAGCATCATCGGCGGCGAGGCCACGGGCGGCAAATACGGCACCGTCACCGCGCGGGGCGTTCAGGTAACGCCCTTCCGCCGCGAGAGCGGCTACTCCGACCACCGCCGCCCGGACAAGGTGGAGTTTGTCTCCGATTTGGAAACCGACTTGGCGCGGCGCGATTTCACCGTCAACGCCCTATGCGCCGATATCGACGGCGGCATTGTTGATTTGGTCGGCGGGCGGGACGACCTCGGCCAAAAAATCATACGCTGTATAGGTGACCCCTTTACACGCTTCGAGGAGGACGCGCTCCGTATCCTGCGCGCCCTGCGCTTTTGCGCCGTTCTGGGCTTTACGATGGAGGAACGGACGCGCGCCGCCCTGATGGCGCATATGGACACCCTGCAATTCCTCTCCAAAAAGGTGATTCTACACGAGCTAGTCTCCGCCCTCAATGCGATGCAGTAACGCTTCGACCGCCGCCTTTAGGGCGGCGTGTCCGTTCAGCGCGGGCGCCAGCGCGTCCGCCGCTTCGCGCGAGGCCGACAGGATATCCATGTCGTTGGATAAATCGGCAATCTTGAACGCCGGCAGTCCGTGCTGGCGGTTGCCGAAAAAATCGCCCGGCCCGCGCAGGCGCAAATCCGCTTCGGCGACGGCAAAGCCGTCGTTTTCATTTTTCAGCACATTCAGGCGCTCTTTGGCCGACTCATTCTGCATAAACAGCACGCAATGCGACTCCCTCGCCCCGCGTCCCACCCGTCCGCGAAGCTGGTGAAGCTGACTCAGACCGAAACGCTCGGCGTTCTCAACGACCATCAGCGACGCGTTCGGCACATCGACGCCCACCTCAATGACGGTGGTGGCGACCAAGACGTCAATCTCCCCCGCCGCAAACGCCCGCATGGCCGCGTCTCTCTCCTTGGCTTTGATTTTGCCGTGCAGCAGCCCGACGCGCAGGTCGGGATAGACGTCCGTTTTCAGCTTCTCGGCATAGGCGTCGGCGGATTGCAGACCCAGCTCCTCGTTTTCCTCTATCACCGGGCAGACGATGTAGATTTGCCCGCCCTCCCCGGCTGTTTTCTTCACAAACGCCTCAATCCGGGGCCGGTAGCCCTCGTCCACCACATAGGTCTTTACCGGCGTCCGTCCCGGCGGCATCCCGCGCATGACGGTCACGTCCAAGTCGCCGTACAGGATACGCGCCAGCGTGCGCGGAATGGGCGTCGCGGATATGACCAGCCTGTGCGGCACCTCGCCCTTTTCAAACAGCCGCTGCCGCTGTTCCACGCCGAAGCGGTGCTGCTCGTCGGTAATCACCAGACCCAGCTTGGCAAAGGTCACCGTCCCGCTCAGCAGCGCGTGCGTCCCCACAACAAGGTCAACCGTCCCGTCCGCGACGCCGCCCAGCGACCTTTTGTCCCGCCCCGTCAAGACGCCGACCCTCACGCCCAGCGGCTCAAACAGCGCCGTCAGCGAGCGCGCGTGCTGCTCCGCCAATATCTCCGTCGGCGCCATCAGCGCGGTTTGATAGCCGCTGCGGAACGCCATATACGCGGCGGCCGCCGCCGCGGCGGTCTTGCCACAGCCCACGTCGCCCTGTATCAGGCGGTTCATGCCGGTCGCGCAGTCGCGGCGGATATCCTCAATGGCCGCCATTTGCGCGGCGGTGGGCGCAAACGGCAGCGCGTCTATAAACGGGGTCATGTCCGTTTTCTCAAACGCCGGGCCGGGCATTTTGACCAGCTTGCCGCGCCGGACGGACAGCCCCAACTGCAGCAGCAGCAATTCCTCAAACACCAGCCGCTTGCGGGCGACGCCCAAAAGCTCCTCCGTCTGCGGGAAGTGGATGTTTTCAAGGGCGAAACGCGCCGTGCAGAGCGCGTATTGCTGCCGTACGGCGTCCGGCAGGATTTCCGGCGGCTCAATTTTCTCCGCCGCCTGACGGGCGGCGCTGCGCAGCGCGCCTTGCGTCAGACCCGCCGTGGCTTTGTAAACGGGCAGGATGCGTCCCGTCGCGCCGCCCGCCTCCTTTTCAAACACCGGGTTAATCATCCCCCGGCTGCCGTCTGTTTTTCCGTAAAACACATAGGTTTCGCCCCACGTCAGCGCGTTTTTTACATAGGGCGCGTTGAAAAACGTGAGATGCAGCTCGCCGGTCTCGTCGAAAACCTTTGCCTTGTAAATATCCAGCCCCTTGCGGATGTGCGCTCCCGTGACCGGCGACGCCACGGTGGCTGTAAAGCAGGCCGCCTCGCCGGGGCGCAAATCGCGGATGGGGACGATTTTTGACCTATCCTCGTACGCCCGGGGATAAAAGACCGCCATATCCTCAACGGCAAAGAGCCCGAGCTTGTGAAACAAGCGGGCCCTTTTCTCGCCTATGCCTTTAAGGAATTGGATATCCATTCAGCCCTCTTGCGGCTCGGGAACCAGCCCGGTATCGAAGAATTTTTCAAAGGTTTCGCTGTCCATAGTCTCCTTCTCCAGCAGATACTCCGCCACTTTCTTCAGTGTATCCATGCTGTTTTTCAAAATCGTTTCGCAGCGCTCGTTGGCTTTGTCAACGATTTTTTTGATTTCCCTGTCAATCATGGCGCCCGTCTCCTCGGAGAAGTTGCGCGCGGTGGTCAAATCGCGGCCGAGGAAGACTTCGTCGTGGTCGCCGCCGAAGTTAATCGGGCCGATGCTTTCGCTCATGCCGTATTTGGTCACCATGCTCCGCGCCATCCGCGTCACCTTTTTGATATCGTCCGACGCGCCGGTGGAAATGTCGTCCAGCACCAGCTTTTCGGCGACCCGGCCACCCAGCATGGAGATGATGTTTTCCAGCATTTCGTTGCGGGACATAAAGCTCTTGTCCTCCTGCGGCAGGAAGACGGTCATGCCGCCCGCCATCCCGCGCGGGATGATGGAGATATGGTGTACCGGATCCACGTTTTGCAGGTTGCGCCGCACCACGGCGTGGCCGGCCTCGTGGTAGGCCGACAGCCTGCGCTCCTTATCGCTCACCACCTTGCTCCGCTTGGCGGGCCCGGCGATGACCTTGAGCATCGACTCGCTGATTTCGTCCATGCTGATTTCGGTCTTGCTGCGCCTTGCCGCCAGCAGCGCCGATTCGTTGAGCAGATTTTCCAAGTCCGCGCCGGTCAGCCCGGCGGTCTGCTTGGCGATGATGGAAAAGTCCACCGTTTTGTCGCAGGGCTTGTTCGCGCCGTGCAGCCTCAGAATCGCCTCGCGGCCCTTAATGTCTGGGTAGCCCAGATAGACCTGACGGTCGAAACGGCCGGGGCGGAGCAGCGCCGGGTCGAGGATATCGGGGCGGTTGGTGGCCGCCATGACGATGACGCCCTCGTTTTGGACAAAGCCGTCCATTTCAACCAAGAGCTGATTGAGCGTCTGCTCTCTTTCGTCATGCCCGCCGCCCATGCCGGCGCCGCGCTGGCGTCCGACGGCGTCAATCTCGTCGATGAAGATAATGCACGGGGCGCTCTTCTTGGCTTCCTCAAAGAGGTTGCGCACGCGCGACGCGCCGACGCCGACATACAGCTCGACAAAGTCGCTGCCCGAGATGGAGAGGAACTGTACGCCCGCCTCGCCCGCCACGGCTTTCGCCATCAGCGTCTTTCCCGTTCCGGGAGGGCCGACCAGCAGCACGCCGCGCGGGATGCGCGCGCCGATATCGTCAAACCGGCCCGGATGCTTGAGGAAATCGACAATCTCCTGAAGCTCCTCTTTTTCCTCCAGCGCGCCTTCCACATCCTTGAAGGTGAATTTGCGCTTATTGTCGGCGTGGATGCGCGGATTGGCGCGCTTGAAGTGCATCGCCCTCGCGTCCCCGCCCCCGGTGCGGTTGAGCATGAAATACCACAGCCCGATTAAGACGATGATTAAGACAAAATACGGCGCGGCCATCAGCCACCCCGGCACTACAAAGCCGAGGTCGTAGTTGTAGTCGCGTATGACGCCCCGCTTAAACTGTTCTTCCACCATTTCATTGGTGTTCGTGAAGAAGAAGCCCACGTTGTAGAGCCTATGGACGCGCCTTTCATCCGGGTTGCGCAGCCAAAGGGTCAGCGTGTTGCCTTCCACCACAAATTCCTGCACATTTTCGCTGTAGAAGTGGCGCATGATTTCTCCGTACGTCGGCTCCACCGGCTTCCGCAGCTCATAAAGCAGAAGTGCGGTGCCGATGAGGATGACCAGAACCACCACATAAAACAAAATGTCCTTCATGTTGCCTTTTTTCAATGCTTCACTTCCTTAACAGTACATTCGCGGCGATAATACCCCGATATACGGTAAATTACGGTACTTTTCAGCGAAATCCAATCCGTAGCCGACGACAAACGCGTCCGGGATGACAAACCCTGTATACCGGCAATCGACCGCCACGCCCTTGGCGCGCCGCTCGGGCTTGTCCAGCAGGGTGCAGATTTGGATTGACGCCGGGCTTCTTCCGCCTAACAAGTCTCTAATATAACTCAAAGTCATCCCGCTGTCAAGGATATCCTCGACAATCAGCAGATGTTTTCCTTCCACCGACTGACCTAAGTCCATGTTGATTTTCACAACGCCAGAGGTTTTCTCCCCCATCCCGTATGAGCTGACGGCCAAAAAATCAATGGCCGCGGGGATGGAAACGGAGCGCATCAAATCGGCCATGAAAATCACCGAGCCCTTGAGAACGCTGACCAACAGCAACTCCTTCCCCTCGTAGTCCCGGCTGATTTCAGCGCCCATTTCGCGCACGCGCGCGGCGATGTCATTCTCCGTCAGCAGTATCCTCTCCAAATCCGGGTGCATAGCAATCATTCCTCCTGTTTGTCTTCTCAACGACTATCATACCGTTTTTCTTCGCCGCTGTCAAGCCGCCCGCCATATTCCGTTTCCGCCCGTTTCCGCCCGCCGCGATATCCAGCATCGCCTCGACGTGCAGCCTTTCCGGCGGGGCGCCTCCGGCGTCCGTCACCAGCAGCCGGCAGACGCGCGCCGCGACGGGCTTGGGCAGTCCGGTCAGGCGCTTGGCGGGATAGGGTGTATGCGCGTCAAGCTCCGCCTGCGCCAGCTCCGTCAGATACGCCTCGTCCTCGCGCAGGGAGGCCGTCAGCCTTGTAACGGCGTCCGTCAGCGACGGGTTGACCCTTTTCAGCGCGGGGATGACCTCATGGCGGATATAGTTGCGCCGGTAGGCGGTGTCGTCGTTGCTTTCGTCCTTACGGTACGGGATGTCCCGTTCGGCGAGATAGCCCAGCACATCCTCCCGGGACAGGCTCAGAATCGGGCGGAGGATGCGCCCTCGCCGGTACGGGATGCCGCACAGCCCGGACAGGCCCGCGCCCCGCGTGAGGTTCATAATCGCCGTCTCGGCGTTGTCGTCGGCGGTGTGGGCGGTGGCAATCCAGTCCAGCCCGCGCCCGGCGCGGACACGCTCCAAAAAATCATACCGCAGTTCCCGCGCCCGCGCCTCAACGCCCGCGCCGGACGGCACAGCCCCGCGTTCGCTGACAAACGGCACGCCCCATTGCCCGCAGAGGGCTTGGACAAACGACTCGTCCCCGTCGGCCGCCTCGCGCAAGCCATGATTGTAGTGCGCCGCGACGACCTTGCCCCCCGCCGCCGCGAGCATATGCAGCATCGCGGTGGAATCGGCGCCGCCGGACACAGCCGCGAGAACCGAGCCGTCAATCATAATACGCGTCTTTCTGCGTGAAGGTGGTGACGTCGCCCCGCCAAAACAGCTCCACCAAGCCGGTGCGCCCGTGGCGGTTTTTGGCGATGATGCACTCGGCGGCGGTGGGGTCGGCGTCCGGGTTGTTGGCGTATTCGCGGTGGAGGAGGACGACCGAGTCGGCGTCCTGCTCAATGTTGCCCGATTCGCGCAAATCACTGAGCATCGGCCGCTTGCTGCTGCCGCGCTCGGCTTCACGCCGCAACTGCGCCGCGCAGATGACCGGAATGCCCAGCTCTTTGGACATGATTTTTAAGTTCCGCGAAATATGCCCGACCTCGCTCACCCTGTTTTCAAACCGCTGCTCCTTGCTCTTGGGCACTTGAACCAACTGCAAATAATCCACAATGACCAACCCCAGATTTTTCACCCGGCGGCATTTTGCCTTGATGGACTCCACCGTAATCGCGGGGGTTTCGGAAATCCAGAAGGGCAGACCCATCAGCGCCCCGGACGCCTCGCCCAACTGCTGCCATTCGCCGGTGGACAGATTTCCGTCGCGCAGCTTTTGCAGGTTGATGCCGGTCTGTCCCGCCAGCACGCGGGACACGAGCTGCTCTTTTGACATTTCTAAGGAAAAAAACACCGCGGACTTGCCGCTCACCCGCGCGGCGTGAAGGCCGAAATTGAGAATCATGCTGGTCTTGCCCACGCCCGGCCTTGAGGCGACGATAATCAGGTTGTTGTCGAGCAGGCCGCCCAAAATCTCGTCCAAAGCGGTGATGCCGCAGGATACGCCCGGCAGCTTGCCCCCCGACTCGGCCAGCTTTTTCAAATCCTGATAAACGTCCATCAAAACGGACGGCATACTGTGAAGGGCGGCGGCCTCGCGGCCCTCGCGCACATCGTAGATGCTCTTTTCCGCGTATTCCAGCACCCCTTCCGCCTGCGCGCCCGGTTCCCTCGCTTGCAGGGATATCTCCGACGCGGCGTTTTCCAGCCTGCGGAGAAGGGCGGCCTCACGGACAAGGCCGGCGTAATGCTTCACATGCGCCGCCGTGGGCGTCAAATCGAGCAGTCGGCCGATATAGGCGCGGGTGGAGGCCTCGTCGTAGGTTCCCTGCTCCCGCATCTTTCCCATCAGCGTGACCGGATCCACCGCTTCGTTCTGGAGAAACATGGCGTTGAGGGCGTCAAACAGGCTTTGGTGCGCGGTTAGATAGAAGTCCTCGCGCCCAACCAGCTCGACGACCTCGTGGACGCAGCTCGGGTCAAGCAGCATCGAGCCGATGACCGCCTGCTCCGCCTCCGCGTTATGGGGCAGCTTGCGAATTTCATCCATCTGTGACCTTGACCTCCACGATGACCTCGGCGCTCACGCCGTGTCCCAGCTTGACCTTGGCGGTATAGCTCCCCTGCTGCTTAATCGGCTCCGCCAGCGCCACGTCGCGCCGGTCGATGTCCGCGCCGAACTGTTTGTTCAGCGCCTCCGTCACCTCTATGTTGGAGACAGAGCCGAACAGCCGCCCCGCCGAGCCGCCTTTGGCGCTGAGCGTAACGCTTTTGCCCTTGAACAAATCCGCCAGCTCCCGCGCTTTGGCTTTCTCCCGGTCGAGCTTCGCCGCCTTGCTTTTCTCGTTGCGCTCATACTCCGCCAGCGCCGCGGGCGTCGCTTCGGCGGCCAGCTTGCGCGGGAACAGGAAATTGCGGGCATAGCCGTCGGAGACGTTGATTAAGGCGCCTTTTTTGCCCTGCCCCTTGACGTCGGCTTGCAGGATGACCTTCATGTCGCGTCCACTCCAATCTCGTCACAGTATTGATTGATAACCTGTATCAGCAATTCCAGCGCCTGCGGCACGCCGGTGTCCTTCAACTGCGCCCCGGCGACCGTTTGATGCCCGCCGCCGCCCAGCTTTTCCAAAATCATCTGCACATTGATGGTATCCAAGCTCCGCCCGGATATATCCGTCCCCGTGCGGGAGCGGTAGAGGACAAACGAGGCGTCGATTCCGATGATGTTCAGCATTTCGTCGGCCGCCTGCGCGGCAATGGCGCGGTCGGTCTCCCGATCCAGCGCGGCGACGGCAATCCCGTTGCGAACCGCGCGGGCTTTGGTGATGATTTCATACCGCTCGATGGAGGACTGCATGTCGTTTTGAAACAGGCGCTTGATTTCCACCGGGTCGGCGCCCGCCCCGCGCAGAAAGGCCGCCGCCTCAAAGGTACGCATCCCGGTGTGCATGGTAAACCCTTTGGTGTCTAACACAATGCCCGCCATCATGGCTTCGGCTTCGCACCGGAGCAAATCGCCGTGGCGGCAGATATATTGAATCAGCTCGCAGACCAGCTCGCTGGCCGAGGACGCGTACGGCTCGTGCATGACCAGCAGGGCGGTGTCGATGTAGTCGGCGGCGCGGCGGTGATGGTCGATTACGGCGACGCGGGTCATCGAGCGCAGAAAGCCGGGAAACTCCACAATTTCGGGGCGGTTGCAGTCAACGACCACAAGGAGGGATTTGTTGTCGGCGTACAGCAGCGCGGTTTGCTCGTCGATGAAAAGCCCGGCGTACGCCTCCTGATCCCGGATGCGGGCCAGCAGCGACGACGCCATCGTCTTGGATTCGTCGATGACAATATGCGCGCGCTTGCCGCATTTGCGGGCGATGCAGACCACACCGGCCGCGGCGCCCAGAGAGTCGATGTCCGAATAGGCGTGGCCCATGACAAACACAGACGACGAGTCGCCGATGATGCGGGAAAGACTGGAGGCCACCACGCGGCTTTTCACCTTGGTGCGCTTCTCCACCTCTTTGCTCCGTCCGCCGAAGAAGTCAAAGGTGACGCGGTTTTTCACCACCGCTTGGTCGCCGCCCCGCGAAAGCGCCATGTCAATGGCAAGCTGGGCGAAGGAAAAATTTTCCGTAAAGCTTTCCCCGTCCCGCCCGATGCCGATGGAGAGCGTGACCGGCAAGCCGGAGGAGCCAATGACCGCGCGTATGTCGTCCAAGACCGAAAAGCGGTTTTCCGCCAAGCCCGCCAAGTCGCGTTCCTCAAAGAGCAGCAGATATTTGTCCCTGTCATACTTGCGCAACAAGCCGTTGAACGGCGCCGCCCATGCCGTGATTTTATCGTCGGCGGCGGCCAAGATGCCGGACTTTTGCGATTCAGACAGATTTTTGACGCATTCGTCGTAGTTGTCAATCATCACCACGCTGACCACCGGGCGCGAAAGCCGGTATTCCCGCCTAAGCCCCACAAGCTCGGTGACGTCGGTGAAGTAAAGCGCCGCCAGCAACTCCCGCCTGTCACGCCCGCCGGGCTGCCGTATCAGGCTGCCGCAGACCTCATAGCTCCTGCCGCGCAGAACGGCGGAGGACGTCCCCCCCGGATGGGAAAGCCACTTGAAGTCAAAATCCGGCAAAACGTCGCTCAGCCGGTGCGAGAAAAACCTCTCGCGCATCCCGGCGGCGGCGTGAAACGGCTCGTTGGCCCAAATCAGCTCGCCCGTCTCCACCTTCACAATCAGCATGGGGATGGGGCAGTGGGCGGCGCTGTCTTTCCCGGCCCCGTCCATGTTGGCGGTCAGTTGGTCGATGTACCGCGCGATGCCGCGCCGCCGTTTCACCATCTGACGGCGGTAAACCAGCGAGGCGGCGGCAATCAGGACAATCTGCACGGCGGCGGCGGCCAGCAGCGCGCCGTTGACCGTCGCGGCGCCGAAATACACCGTCGTCGCCGCAAAGGCAATCAACAGGATGAAAAACATCCGGTTTCCGGGCGACATCATGCTTTTCATCCCGCCGCAGTCACCTCCAGCACATCCAGATTCCAAAACCCTTCGCCCACGGCAATGCTCAATTCCCTGCCCCATTCCTCAATTTTGTCAAAGAAGGCCTCGTAGGCGCAGTAGTACCAAATGTATTCTCTGTTGTCCTCAAACCATTCCACATCCTCCGGGAGGCGCAGGATGATGTAAAACCCGTCGTCGGCGGCGACAACGTCGCTGACCATGCCGGTTTCCAGCGCCGACAGGGCCGCGTCGAACGCCTCCCCGAACATCCCGTGCGGCACAGGCATCCCGGTCGGGTAAATCATCATATAATAGCTTTGGTCATGCTCCCTCACCAATTCAAAGAAGCCTTCGTAATCCTCCGCGGCGGCGGCGGCGCGGCGCAGCGCGTCCGCCACGCTCCTCTGAATCTGCAAATCATCCGCCCCCAGCGGCTCCCCGTACGGGTCGGTGCCGGAAAGAAAGATATAGGCGGCGGATATGTAGTTGTCCCGGTAATACTGCCACAGAGCCGCCCCGTTGAGCTGATACGGCCCGTCGTGGCCGAACAAATCGTCCAGCATCTTCTCACGGAGCGCCGGGACGGTGTAGCTGTAGAAGCGGTAGCCCTCCTCTTCCCTCGGGCTGTCAAAGAGCGCTTCGCGCCCGCCTCTGGCGTCAATCTCCATCGCGATTTCCCAGTCTATGGCGTCTTCCTCCTCCTCGGTCAGAGCGTAGCCAAGCTCGGCGGCCTTGATTTGGGTGACATACGCGGCCACAGCCATTTCCAAGGCGCGGTCAAGGAAATACCGCCGCGCCGGGATACCGGCAATCTGCCCGTCCCACAGAATCATATGCGGCTCGATGTCGCGGAAGAGGGCGTAATCGTCTATCACGGTGATGAGCAGATACCTGATTTCCGTCAAGTCCAGCGCCAGATCCTCAATGACGACAAAATCCTCCTCCGGCGCGTCCGGCGTTTCGGAGGGCGGGGGGCCGCCCGCGCAGGCGCACAGCGCGGCCATCGCCGCGCACAGGATAAGCATTTTAAGCCCGCGCATATCCTCACCCTTCCTAATAGGCTTGTTGACAGTGTTGTGACAGACTGCGGATTTTGATTTTTGTTTCGTACTTATTCAACCTTTATTTTTCTCCACATGACATTCCCTGTAAATATACCAAGCAGTAACATTGTGATTGTCATTGAAGCCATGAGCAATAACCTTACTGTATCAGGGAACAGTGGATTAGGCGCAATAAAAGCAAACGCAGGGGCGAGGACGACTAAACATACAGCGGTTGTAAACACAAACTTGCTTTTGGTAATTATCGTAAGCAACGGAAGTATAAGCAAACCGTTTATGACCCCGCGAAAGAACGGAATTGAAAACAGCGGATAAAATATTCCGGCAGTATTGTCGCCGTGCGCCGCTTGCATCCATGCGGTGTCTGCGTAAAACATACGGTATTCCTCGAAACGCCTTTGCACGGCAAGTAAAAATAATATATATACGCCTGCGACCATCAGCCCGCCAAGCCCTATTTTTATCGCCGTATCTTTGAATTTGAGTTTTTCGCGTTCACCAACTGCTTCAACCATGTTTTTATCTTGGAAAAACCTCAACATCAGCGGTATCGTCGCCAATAATGAAACCAGACCCGGTATCGTGATTAGCATAAAATCATACCACGGCATACCATGCGCATCGGCTGATTCCGCGCCCAAAGCCTGCGGCACAAAATACACCACGAAAAACATCATGCACAGCAGACGAATAAACAGCTTTTTTCCGCCTATACTCGCGTGCCGAATGATAAAATAAGCGGTGAAGCAATTCCATATTATCGGCAATAACATCGTAAGCGTTGATGCTATCGTTTGAGTTTCGCTTATTTGCCGGGATATTTCAGTAAACGCCTGTGAAAAGGGGATAAACCCCATTGCAAGCATATACACAATCCCGTACAACACGACGCATAACATAAACTTTAAGAATTTTATCGCTATGGATTTCATTTTATATCACTCCTGTCTTTACGCGGGGAACGCCGCTCCCCGCTCGCGTTTCTTATGCTGTGTCCAGCCGGGATTTTCATAAACGCCGGCCCGTATCTTTTCGATTTCTTCCGTATCCTCCCGCGTCAGCCTGTACAGCTCCGAATGGGGCCATTCCCGCGTCAGCCGCGCCATAAACCCTTCCGTATCCGGCGCGTCCGGCAGCAGGGGGCGGATGTTGGTCACCCGCGCCGCCACCGAGGCGATGCCGCGTCCCGCGTATTTCTCCTCGCTCACCCGCAGCACGCCGGTCAGATGCTCCATCCTCACGTCATACAGCAGGGTTCCGTGGTGCAGAAGGCGGCCTTTCCATACGGTTTCGGCCGTACCGCTTATCTTTTTCCCGTCGGCCAGTATATCGTTGCGCCCGGCAAACTCAGCCGGCACGCCCAGCCTTTGCAAGGCCTCGACCATCGGCCGCGCGAATCTGGCGAAGTCAACGGGGCCGTTGTAGTCTCGGATATGGGTGTAGCAGATGTTGCCAAGGTCGTGGTACACGGCGCCGCCGCCGGTCATCCGCCGGACAAGGGCAATGCCGTTGGCCTTCAGATAGTCCTCGCTGGCCTCGGCAAACGCGTCTTGGTTGCGCCCGACCACCACCACCGGGCTGTTGCGCCAGAATATATCCAGTTCCAAGCCGGTTTTCGTGAGGAAATATTCTTCGCAGGCCAGATTGAAGCCCGGCTCCGTCCGGCCATGCACCAGCAATTTCATGCCTCCGTCATAACCTCCCAAATCCTTTGCAAAATGCGCTCCGCGTCCTTTTCAAAGCGCCGTTTCAGCGCGGCGGCCTGCTTCATGCCGCCCGCCTGCAGCGTAAGCTCCAGCAACAGCTCCGCGCCGTCGGTCAGCGTGCCGGAAAAGATGGCCGCGCCTTTATTTTCAAAAGCGTCCGCCGAAACGCAGCGTCCGCGAAGCTGGCGTTCCCGCGCCGCCGCGCTCTCCTCGGCGACAGCGCGCCGCAGGGCGGCCGGAAGGCTTCTCTCGGTAACCGCCGCCGTCTCCTCCCCCTTTGCGGAGAGACAAACGGCTTCGCCCTTTCTTTCCAGCAGGCCGTTTTCCAGCAGGGCGGAAAGCGCGTCGGCAAAGAGAAAGTAATCGGAATTTTCGTCGATGAGGGCAAGCCGAATCAGCTCCCGTCCGTCCACAGGCTCCCCTATCGTGCGGCAAACCAGCAAAACCAGCTTCCGCATATCCGCCGGTTCCCCGGAAAAACCGTAACGAGGCATGACGTCCCCCCTTCCTCATAGAATAACATACGCTTGCCAAAAATACAAGAATTATGTTATAATGCCCCAAGAGCGCCCCGGCGCCAGACACGCTGTAAAGGAATGAGTTCTATGCCGAAAGAATTAGGCAAAGCATATCAGCCAAGCGAGACGGAACAGCCCATCTACGCCATGTGGGAAAAGAGCGGCGCTTTCAAGCCCTGTCCGAACGGCAAACGAGGGAAGGCCGGGAAAGCCCCGCCGTTCACCATCGTCATCCCCCCGCCCAACGTCACCGGCCAGCTCCATCTCGGCCACGCCCTCGACAACACCTTGCAGGACGTCCTCATCCGCTACAAGCGGATGGACGGCTACGAAACCCTTTGGCTGCCCGGCACCGACCACGCGGGCATCGCCACGCAAATCAAGGTGGAGGAAGAGCTGCGCGAGGCGGAGGGCAAGACCCGCTTCGACCTCGGGCGGGACGAATTCATCAAGCGCGTGTGGGACTGGAAGGAGACCTACGGCAGCCGCATTGTCGAACAGCTCAAAAAGCTGGGCGCTTCCTGCGACTGGGACAGACTGCGCTTCACGATGGACGAGGGGCTGTCCCGCGCCGTGCGCGAGGTCTTTGTCACGCTGTACGAAAAAGGCTTGATTTACCGCGGCAGCCGCATCACCAACATCTGCGTTACCTGCCATACCGCCCTGAGCGATACCGAGGTGGAACACGAGGAACAGGAAGGGAAGCTGTATCATATCCGATACGGTGATTTGACGGTCGCCACCACCCGTCCCGAAACCATGCTGGGCGATACCGCCGTCGCCGTCCACCCGGAGGATGAACGCTACGCCCATCTGATTGGCAAAACAGTCATCCTGCCGCTGATGGAGCGGGAAATCCCCATTGTCGCCGACGAATATGTTGACCGGGCGTTCGGCACCGGCTGCGTGAAGATTACGCCCTGCCACGACCCGAACGACTACGACGTCGCCAAGCGCCACAATCTGCCCGAGCTGCTCATCATGGATCAGAAGGGCTTCATCACCGAAAACGGCGGCAAGTACGCCGGTCTGACCCGCGAAGACGCCCGCAAGGCCGTCGTCGCCGATTTGGAGGCGGGCGGCTATCTGGTCAAAACCGAGCCGCACATCCACAACGTGGGCGCTTGCTCCCGTTGCCATTGCGCCGTCGAGCCGATGGCCAGCGAGCAGTGGTTTGTCACGATGAAGGAGCTGGCCGCGCCCGCCGTCGCCGCCGTCAAGGAGGGGCGGACGGTGTTTGTCCCGGAGCGGTTTGAAAAGCTCTATCTCCACTGGATTGAAAACGTGCGCGACTGGTGCGTCTCCCGCCAGATTTGGTGGGGGCACCGCATCCCGGTGTGGACGTGCGGCGCCTGCGGACATGTCATGGCGCTGCGCGACGACCCCGCGAGCTGCGCCCATTGCCGCTCCACCGCGCTCACGCAAGACCCCGACGTGCTGGACACATGGTTTTCGTCAGCCCTTTGGCCCTTCTCCACCCTAGGCTGGCCGGGCGATACGGAAGACCTGCGCCGCTTCTACCCCACCGACGTACTGGTGACGGGGTATGACATCATCTATCTCTGGGTGGCGCGGATGATTTTTTCCGGCATCGAGCATACCGGCAGGGAGCCGTTCCACACCGTCTATATGCACGGTCTGCTGCGCGACGCTCAGGGGCGGAAGATGAGCAAATCTCTCGGCAACGGCGTGGATCCGCTGGAGATGGTGGAGCAATACGGCGCCGACGCTCTTCGCCTGTATCTCTCGTCGCTGGCCACCCTGCAAGGCGGCGACATGCGGATTGTCCCCGAACGCTGCGAGCATTTCCGCAATTTCTGCAACAAGCTGTGGAACGCCTCTCGGTTTGTGCTGGGCAGCATCGGCGATACCGCCTCTTGGACGCTGCCCGACAGCCTCACCCTGCCCGACATGTGGATTTGCACCAAGCTCCAAGCGCTGGTGTACGACGTGACGGGGCATTTGGACAGATATGAGCTGAATCTGGCGGCGCAGAAGCTGTTGGATTTCATCTGGGACGACTTCTGCGACTGGTATATCGAGCTGGCGAAGGTACAGCTCCGCAATCCCGAAGCCGCCGACACGACCAAGCAAATCTTAGCCTACGCGCTGGAAACCGCCCTGCGCCTGCTCCACCCGTTCGCCCCGCATATCACCGAGGAAATATGGCAGTCCTTCCCGGAGGGGCTGAGGGAGGGCGCCGCCCTTGTCACCGCGCGCTGGCCCGAACCGGAGGATCGCCTGCGCTTCACCCACGAGGCGGGTCAGACGGAGCTGCTGATGGACGCCGTCCGCGCCGTGCGGTCAAGGCGCAACGAGATGAAGGTTCCGCCGTCGAAGAAGGCCGCGTGGACGGTCGAAACGCCGTATGCCGAGCTGTTTGAAAGCCACGCGGAGATTTTCAGGGCTTTAGCCGGCGCAAGCGGCGTCACGGTAATCCCCGTAGGGGCGGGGTCGGATGGCCTTTGCGAGGACGCGCAGACCGTCGCCGTCGTCGCGTCCGCCGCGACCGTCTATCTCCCCCTCGCCGAGCTGATTGACCTCGAGGCCGAGAAGGCGCGGCTGGATAAAGCGCGCGCCGCCGCGCAAAAGGAATACGACGCGCTGGAAGCCAAGCTGAGCAACCCCGGTTTCACGCAGAAGGCCCCGGAGAAAATCGTGACCGCCGAGCGGGAACGGCTGGCGGCGCTGCGGGAAAAGCTGGAGCGATTATGAATTATACGCAAGCCATAGACTATATCAACAGTACGGCCCGGTTTGGCGACAAACCGGGCTTAGAACGGGTTCGCGCGCTGCTGGAGGCGATGGGTGGCCCGCATGAGCGGCTTAAATTCGTCCATGTCGCGGGAACCAACGGCAAGGGCAGCGTCTGCGCGATGGTTGAGAGCATCCTGCGCGCCGCCGGGTATCAAACGGGGCTGTATATCTCCCCCTATGTGGAGGATTACCGCGAACGGATGCAGGTCAACCGGGAGCTGATTCCCAAGGACAGGCTGGCGGAGCTGTTTACGCAGACCGCCGCCCTGTGCGAAGCCCTGCCCGACCGGCCGCGCAAGTTTGAAATCGAGACGGCCGCCGCCCTGCGCTATTTCGCGGAGGAGCGCTGCGACATCGTCGTGCTGGAGGTGGGCTTGGGCGGCAGGCTGGACGCCACCAACGTCATCGGCGCGCCGGAGGCCGCCGTCATCACCTCCATCTCATATGACCATATGCGGATTCTGGGCGATACGCTGGAGCAGATTGCTTTCGAGAAGCGCGGCATCATCAAGCCGGGATGCGCCGTCGTCGAGGCGTCCGCCCTGCCCCCCGCCGATAGAGTGTTAAGCTCAGACCTTTACGGCTCCGTTTTTGTTTACAAGGGAAACGAATACGCCGTCTCCCTGATGGGCGCGCATCAGATTGAAAACGCGACGGTCGCCGTTGAGACGGCTTTCGCCCTGCGCGGGCGCGGCTGGGCTGTCCCGGACGCGGCCATTCTTGACGGACTGCGCGGCGCGCGGTGGAACGGGCGGCTGGAAATCGTGCGCGATACGCCGCTGTGCATCATCGACGGCGCGCACAATGCCGACGCCGTCGTCAAGCTGTGCGGCGTGATTGACGATTTGCTGCGGGGCAGGCGGCTCGTCACCGTGATGGCGATGGGGCCGGACAAGCCCTTTGACGTTTGCGCGCCCATGCTGGCGCAACGCTCGGAGCATTTCATCCGCACCGACTTCGCCAACGCCGCCGCCGAAGCGCGCCGCGCCGTTTCCCTCGCGGGGGACGACGGCGTCGTCTTGGCGTGCGGCTCGCTGCACATGATTGGGGACGCCAAGCGGGCTATGCAGAGCGCGCCGGGCGCGGCGCGGGCATAGCGTTACGAAAAGCGCAGGGCGTTCCGCGCGTTACGCAGGAGGGCGGTGAAGTCGCTCCCGCGCAGCTTGCCGAGCGGCGGGGACTCCAGCGGCTCGCCGAACTCGCGGATATGCCGTTCCTCCAATTTCCGCAGATTTTTATGCCCAATCATAATCAGCCTGTTCAGCGCGCCGATATGCTTTTCGTCGTCGGTCATCAGCTTCAAATGCTCATACGCCGCGATGGCGTTCTGCCCGTCCTCAATGGCTTTGAGGCTTTGCTCACTGGTCAGCATGGCTTTCATCCCCTCACACAAGCGCTGTTTATACAAGATATGCGAAACCCGCCACAATCATGTGACGGGTTTTTTGCAATGAGGGTTAAAAGGTCAGCGTTCCCAGCGGCAGGAAGGTGTTGTAGTCAAACGCCCGGACGCCTTGCTCATGGGTCAGGTAGAGGGTATCGCCGATGAAGCAGAGGCGGCTGTTCCATGTGTAGAAATGCTGTCCCACGTCAAGGCTGGCGGCGACGGAGAGCCTGTTGTTCTCCACGCGGATGAGCAGCGCGGCCGAATGATTGTTGTACCGCTCAACGGTAAAGACATTGTTCCACGTCTCCAGCGTAAAGCCATACAGCCCGCGGCTCGGGTCGGTCATCAGGGCGCGCGGGTTGCCGGAAACCTCGGCCCAGCCCTCGCCCAGACGCAGCACGTCGATTTCCAGCGGGTCGTACGGGTTGCTCACGTCAAAGAGCGAGAGCTTCATCCCCACGTCGCGGAAGCCCACGACCGTCTCCACCCCGTCGGCGTCCCGCGTATACAGCTCCTGCGTGTCCCGCCCGATGCCGAGCAGCAGGCCGTTCCCCACCGGATGGAGGTATTGCGAGAAGCCGGGGATTTTCAGCTCGCCCATCACCCTCGGGTTGTAGGGGTCGCTGAGGTCGACGGTGAAGAGCGGATCCACCATCTCAAAGGTGACCACATAGCCCATGTCGCCCATAAAGCGCATCGACTGCATCCACTCGCCGGGGGAGAGATAGCCGGTCTGCCCGGCGATGCCCATGTTCCCGTCCAAGACGGTGACAAGGGTTCCTACTTGCCAGTCGGTTGTGGCGATGCGGAAGAAGCCGTTGTATTCGTCCATGCTGTATTGGTTGATGGGCGTCCCGTTCACCGTCCCCATGCCGGCGTAGGCGATGTCCGTTCCGCTGACGGCGAAGCGCAGGATGTCGGTCATCTGCCTGCCCGACCAATCCCAGTTGTCGGATTCCGCCTGCTCCCAGTGGGTCTTGGTGACATAGAGGTTATCGCGGCTCATGTACACCTGATTGCCCGCGCCGAGGAAGGCTTCCGGCTCAAACGCGCCGCCCCTGACGTCCACCGCGCCGACGATGAGATAGCTCGCGTCGTCGGAATCGGGCAGGTAAAAGACCCGGTCAAGGCTGATTGGCTCCAGCTCGCCCGAAGCGTCCGTATCCACGACGCAGGGCCGGATTACCACGCTGTCGGCGCTGTCATACAGCGCCCAGACGTGCTTGTTGGTCACGAGATAGACGATATCGCCGACGACGCGGGTGGAAACCCTCCAGCCGTCCATCTCTACGCGGCGCGTCTCAACGGGGTTCGCGCGGTCTGACACGTCGTAGATGAGCAGGACGGTGCCGTCTCTGCCGCCCCAGCCCCACCACATATCACCGGCGCGGCCTTCCGGCAGGGGCATGATATCATCCCACGCCCGGTACGTCTGGCCGACGACGGCGGCATAATCGCCCATCAGGTAGAACTCCGCGCTCCAGACGTCGTCAAAGGCGATGGTTGACACAAGCCTCATATCCGCGCCTCTGGCGTCGATGATACGCAGGGTGTTGTTGGAGAGCGCGTAGAGGTACTTCCCGTCGGTCTTGACAATGTCGCCCTCGCTGACGCCGGCGACCTGCTCGTTGGTCGAGGAATGGGCGCCGCCCGTTTCCGAGTCCGCCGCGGCCTCACCGGCGCCCGGCGCGGGCGCCGACGGCATAGGCGCCGGGTTAGGCTCTGAATCGCGCGCCAAGTCGCTGCCGTCGTCCATCGAGGCGAACCTCATCGCATCACCCTCGTGGTACCGTTCCCATCCGCTGTTGTCGTAGAGCGCGCCGCGCTCGCGGAGCAGCTTGAGCAGCGTTTCCTTCGTCTTGACGGCGGGAAGCGCGTGCGCGGCGGTCTTGCCCGTGTCCACCGGCACGGCGTCGATGTCCGAGATGGCATACGTCTTGCCGTCGCTGGTGATGCCGGTCGCCGTCTGGGCGCCGCCGATGTTGACGCCGCCTCCCGTGGGATGATGCCCGTTCACGGCGGCGGGCGCGATGGCGGGAGACAGGGCGACCGAGACGATGGCCGCGATGACCAAAAGGGCTGTGCAGGATAAAACGAACCGTTGCGCTGTTTTCATTTGAATCCCCTCCTTCGTAACCTTAGACGTTCCCCGTTTCGTTTTGTTCCCAAATTTTTTTACGTTCCGCAAATCATTTTTCGATATTGATACCAAATCACGCGGAAGGTGCGGGCAATCATGGCGGTGGACGCCAGCAGCAGGACAAACGCGAGCTGCCAGAAGCTCAGCCCGTCGGCGCGGAACAGGTCGCCGCCCACATACACCAGCGCCGTCTGCACCGCCGCCACCAAGCCCATAATCCCGATGAAGGGCTTGTTGGCCGCGAGGTGATCCATGAGGTTGAGCTTATGCGTTCGGGCGCTGAGGCTTTGGAAAATACCCATGAACATAAACAGCGCGAAGAACGCCGTCATAAACCGCGCCGGCGACGGAAACAGCGCCGCCGTCACCGGGCTTTTGAGAAACCACAGGCAGAGTCCCACGCCGTAGACGCCGCTCAGGGCGATTTCCCTTGCCATATAGCGGTTTACAATCGGCTCGCCGCGGCGCTTGGGCGGCTCGCGCATATGCTCCGCCAGCGCCGGCTCCCCGCCGAACGCCAAGCCCGCCAGCGTGTCCATTACCATATTTATCCATAACATCTGCATAACCGTGATGGGCGTGTCCGCGCCAATCAGCGGCGCGATGACGCTCACGCCCAGCGCGCAGAGGTTGATGTTGAGCTGGAAAATGATGAACTTGCGGATGCTCTTGAAGATGGTTCGCCCGTAACGCACGGCCTTGGCGATGGAGAGCAGGTTGTCGTCCAAAATCACGATGTCGCCCGCCTCCTTGGCCACCTCCGTCCCGCTGCCCATCGCAAAGCCCACGTCCGCCCGCCTGAGCGCGGGCGCGTCGTTGACGCCGTCGCCCGTCATTCCCGCCACCAGCCCCATCCCCTGCGCGAGGCGCACAAGGCGGCTTTTGTCCCCCGGCAGGGCGCGGGCCACCACGCGAAGCTCCGGCAAGACGCGCCGCACCTCGTCGTCGCTCATCCGCGACAGGTCGCCGCTTGTGATCACGCCCTCATTGGAGCCGCCCGACGCCAGCAGCCCCACCCGCCTCGCGATGGCGACCGCCGTGGCCTTGGCGTCGCCGGTTATCATCACCACCTGTATGCCGGCGTTTTGAATCAGCCTCACGCCGCTCTCCGCCTCGGCCCGCACGTCGTCCCGTATCGCCAGCACGCCCAGCAGCCTATTGTCCTCCGCCACCGCGATCAGCCGCGCCCCCTCTTCCTGCAAGCGCGCCATACTTGCGGCCAGCAAGCGTCTGTCCGCGTTGGCGCATTGGGGCAGCACAACCTCCGGCGCGCCCTTGAGCAGCGTGCCGTTGAATTCGCCCTTGACCTCGGTGGACATCGTTTTAACCTTTGAGTCAAACGGCGTCACACGCCCCTTTTTCAGCCGGTGCGTAAACCTATGCTTGGCCGCGAACTCCAGCAGGGCGCGGTCGGTGGCGTTGCCGCCCACCGCCCTGCCCTTTGACAGCGCCGCCGAATTGTTCCACACAAGGGCGCGGTGCAGGGCCTTATCCACCTCCGCGGCCCCGCCCGACGGGCCGAGGACACCCGTGACCTGCAATTTGCCCTTGGTCAGCGTGCCGGTCTTGTCGGTGAACAGGATGTTCATGCTGCCCGCCGTCTCAATGCCCACCAGCTTCCTCACCAGCACATGGTCTTTGAGCATCCGTTTCATGTTTGCGCTCAGAACCACCGTAATCATCATCGGAAGCCCCTCCGGGACGGCCACGACGATGACGGTGACGGCAAGCGTCGCGGCGCGGAGCAGCTTTTCGGCGGTAAAGGCGGGGTCGCGCAGCAGCGGGAGGATGCGTTCGGCGTCGAACTGATGGTCCAGCAGCACCACATTGAACAGATAGGCCAGCGCCGCCAGCGCCGCGCCGACGTAGCCGAACAGGCTGATGGTTCCCGCCAGCTCCGACAGCCGCGCCTTGAGCGGGCTGACCGATTTTTCCTCCTGCACCTCCCCGGCGATTTGACCGTATACCGTCCTGTCCCCAACCGCCGTCACGCGGAGGACGCCTTCGCCCGCCACCGCCACGGCGGCGGCCGGGCAAACGTCTCCGACGGCCTTCCGCGCCTCCTTGCTCTCCCCGTTGATGGCCGACTGGTCAAGCTCCAGCTTGCCGGAAACCAGCACGCCGTCGGCCGGCACGCGGTCGCCGGACTGCAAGAAAACGAGGTCGCCCACCACGACGTCCTCCACGGGAAGCTCAACCGTCCCGCCGTCTCTGGCAACCCTGCATTTGATTTTCAAAGCGTCCTCCCGCAACTTGCGGAAGGCCGACTGCGCGCCCTGCTCGCTCACCGTGGAAATCAGCACCGCCAGAAAGACGGCTGCGGCAATCCCGACGGTCTCCGCCCATTCGGAGGTTCTGAAAACAAAAATCAGGTTGATGCCCAGCGCCACCAGCAGTATTTTAATCATCGGGTCGCCCAGATTTTCCAAAACGCGCAGCGGCAGCCCGCGCCCTTTCCTCTCGGCGACCCGATTTTCCCCATGCCGTCCGCGCGAGGCCAGCACCTCGGCTTCGGTCAGGCCCTTCAACCGCACAAAGAACCCCCTCCGCGTTTATGGTACAACCACTATATGCGGAGGGGGCGTTTTGTAGTCCGTTTGGGAGGCTTGATGTCAGTCCGCCAGCATGTCGGCGACATACCTCCGTATGTCGTCCATGTCCGCCGCGTCCGCCGCGCCTTCGTAAGCGTAGCGGGCGAAAACCGGGCCGTCCGGCTTATCGAGGAAGGCCCAGCGCTCGCCGTCGCCCAGCCCGTATTCCGCGATGTCCAGCAAAAAGAGCGTGCCGCCGTTTTGTTCGCTGTATGTTGTTTCGTTGTATTTCATCGGCATGAAGATCCCCCTTGTGCCGACGGTCATCTGTGAGGATACGCTTGTGTCGGTTCTCCGTACATCGCCGCCGACCGGCGCGGGCAGCAGCACCCTTACCACAGAACCCGCTTCAACGCTCCCGCGAAACACTTCGACCACCTCAATGCTCACGATGGCCCGATAGTCCTTTTCGCCGTTGTAATCAATGACGATGTTCTCCACCTCTTGAACGAGGCCCTCAAACGCGGCGATTTCCATGCCGCGCCATTCGGGCGCGAACAGCTCCGCCTCGGTCAGATACGCGAGGCTGAAGACGGTGCCGCCCGGCGGGTTGGCGGCAGGGCGAACCTTGACCCCGGCGGAGCGGGCAAGGTCAAACTCGCCGCCGCCGTTCAGCAGCGGGATGGCCACAGCCGCGACGACGATGAGGCAGGCGGCGGCGGCCAGCCATTTCCGGTTAAACTTTTGAATCATTGTATACACCTCTCCTTTTTTAGTTTGTCTCATAGCTTGGTTGCGGGCAAGAATCGCGTCCAGCATACGCGCGTCGGCGGCGCTGTCCGGCGCGATTTTGTTCCACGCGTCAATAAATTGCTTATTTTTCATTCAAGTCACCGCCTAATTTTTTTCGGAGGACGCCCCGCGCCTCATGGAGATGGTTGCGGACGGTCGATTTCGGCTTGCCGAGGATTTTGGAAATCTCAGCGCTGTCATAGCCCTCATAGTAGTACAGGTAAACCGCCGTTTTGTATGGCTCGGGCAGGCCCATAACCGCGCTGAGAACCTCGTCGGTTTCAGCAGGCCCGCTCCCCCGGAGGTTTTGATGATCGTCCAAGTTTTCCCGTCTGCGCCACCAGCTCCGCAGGACGTTTTTGCACAGATTCGACGCGGTTCTGATGAGCCAAGCCTTTTCGTGTTCCTCGCTCCCGAAGGCCGGCCCGGACTTTATCAGCCGGAAGAACGTCTCCTGAACGGCGTCCTCGGTGTCGGCCGTGTTTTTCATATAGGCAAAGCACACGCGGTAGACCGTCGCTTTATGGCGCCCGTAGATGTCCGCAAGCTCTCTATCCGTACGCAACAGAGATTTTGCCATTCGCTCCGCCCTCCTTTCACTACCAATACAATCGAAGCCGCCGATGTGTCGGAAAAAATATAAATAAATTTTTATTTGGGTATTGACTTTATTTTTATTCAATGTTATACTCATTATTATTAAAGGAGGGTTGGGCTTATGGCGGTGGACATTGTTCCCGAGTGGATGGCAAGCCTTGAGGACGAGGACGTCGCGTTCATCAAACGGTTTTTGCTTTCGTCCGGCTCGCTGAAGGAGATGGCGCGGCAATACGGCGTGACCTACCCGACCGTGCGCCTGCGGCTGGACAAGCTGATTCAGAAAATTCAAATCAGCGAGGACGTATCCAACGAGCCGTATGTGGCGCTGATTAAGCGGCTGGCCGTCGGCGACAAAATCGACTTCGACACGGCGAAGATTCTGATTTCCGAATACAAAAAGACGGGGGTGAAAACGTCATGAACGCAATGGATGAAGGAACCATCGCGGTTTCGGGCAGTCTCATCGTCCTGCTGGCTCTTTTCGCGGGCGTCATATGGCTGCAAACAGTCCTCTCGAAAAAAGAGAGCAAATGGCCCGGGCTTATCCTGCCCGGCATATCCTTAGGCTTCTCCCTGCTGTTGGTGCTGGGTCTTCTGCTTTTTCGGTTCAGCACAGGCACCTCGCTTTGGGCCGACGGAGAGCTTGTCGGGCAGATGGAGCAAACCGCCGCCGGAGAGACGGCTTCGTTTATCGCGACGGCGGCCGTTACATTCCTGCTGTGCAACATCCCGACGGGCATTCTGCTCGCCGTCTACGCCGCTTTCAGGGGCGGCCGCAAGAAAAAACGCGCGCTTGAAAAAATGCGCGTTCAGGACTTGGACTAGGCGGGGGGCGCCGCGCGCCGGGGGACGTTGTGCAATTTTCACAAATTTGAAAATACGAACATAACAAAAAAACGCGGTTTTCGGTCGTTTTGTTCGGGATATTGGGGCAGAACAAGCGAACGGGCGTTTTCTTTGTCTGGGGCGTGTGTCAAATCGCGAAAAAAAGAGTATAGTTTTTTATAGTTGAAATGTGCTATAATGGTATCATAGAGAAATAGTGAGAACCGCTTCGGGGAGAAGCGGTTCTTTCCGTTGGGGGGATGGGCTACAGCACCTTTACCGCGCCCTGCTTGCGGATTTTCACCTCGGCGCAGGTTCCCGCGCCGAAGACGGTTTCCATGCCGGTACTGTATGCCTCGGTCAAGTCCGTCGGGACGAAGGCCTGTATCGTCCCGGCGAAGCCGCCGCCGTGGACGCGCTGCGCGCCGCGCCCGGCGAGCAGGGTTTCGCTCAGCGCCAGCGCCACGCCCAAGCCTTGCTCCTCCGAAGTGACGACGTTTTGCAGATACATAAACGACGACCGTCCCGAACCGGCGATGAGACGCAGGAATCCCTTTACATCCTTGATTTTCAAGGCTTCCGCCTGCTTTACCGCCCGCTCGTTTTCGTTGAGGAAATGATACGCCCGCAGCAGCGCCCGTCCGGGCAGGGTTTGGTTCAGGGAAGGCAGGGCGGTGATAAACTGCGCCTTGCTGACCCCGCGCATCGTCTCCTGCCCCAGCGCCCACGCCACCTTGCGCATCTCCTGCGGGATGGCGGCGTATTCCGGCGTCAAATCCGCGTGGGAGCCAATCGGGCCGACAATCATAATCCGGTACCCCGGCAAATCAAACGGGATGCGCTCGATGCGCGGCTGCTCCGGGTCTTCAAAGTCCATCTTCAGCAGGCCGCCGACGGCGCTGACCGTCTGATCCATCATCCCGGAGGGCTTTTGCAAATAAATGTTTTCCGCGAAGTTGCCGATTCCGGCAAGGATGACCGGGTCGAGGCGCCCGCCGCCGTACAAGTGGTCAAGGACGACGCCCACAAGGTTTTCAAACGCCGCCGAGCTTGACAGCCCCGAGCCGGGCGGCACATCGGACTGCGACACGGCCCGGAAGCCGCCGTAGGGCAGCCCCGCGCGGGCAAACCCGGCGCACACGCCCCGGATGATGCGGTCGGACGTGGAGCCGCCGTCTTGCGGCGAGAAGGTTTCCAGATTCACGGCGTTGGACGAAAACCCGACCGACTTCACATGGATTTCGGGCTCCTCGCTCTTGCAGGCCAAGCCCAGATTGTCCAGCTCCACAGCGCCCGCAAGCACCGTCCCGTTGTTGTGGTCGGTGTGGTTTCCGCCGATTTCAACCCGGCCGGGCGCGGAAAAGAGGGAGACGACGGCTTCCTCGTCCTTGTATTCGTCCACAAACAGGTCAATCAGCCGCTGCACCCGCCGCTTGGCCGCCGTTACGTCGCCGTACAGCGCCGACAGCTTTCCGTCATATTGGCCGGCCTTCAAGCCGTTCCGCAGTTTGCTAATGGTTGGCATGACGCTTCCTCCTCACAGCCCCTGTCACCACAGCGACGGGGGGATGACGTTCTTTTTCCGCAAATCTTCTATCGCAGCGGCCACAGCCGGTTTGTCCTCTCGGTATGTCACGCCGAACCAGCGGTCGGGGCTGTCCAGCACCTTCATCGACACGCGCCCGCCCTCGAGCAGCTCCCCCACCCTCGACGGCAGGAGGTACTCCCCCTTCATCGGGTCGGCCAAGCCGGCGTGGAACGCCCGAAAGCCTTCCTCCAGATGCGCGAAGAAGCTCGGGTGAAACCCGAAGCACTGCATCGACACCACCGTATCCAGCGGCAGCGGAACCCAGCGCTCCCCGTCCTCGGTGAACGCCGCGTCGTCGTCCCTCTTGATGATTTTCGTCCGCTCAACCAGTCCCCGAAGGAAGCCGTCTTCTATCTCGCACACGCCGCGCGCCACGCTTCCGTAATCGCTGAGGGTGTTGCCTAGGCGATAGCCCACCATCGCGTAGTCGTTGGCGGTGGCTTCCTCCCTCAAAAACGCGGCCAGCACGCCAAAGGCGCTTTTTCCGTAATAATCGTCGGCGTTGATGACGGCAAACGGCTCCTCAACGACATCTTTCGCCGCCAGAACCGCCTGCCCCGTACCCCAAGGCTTTTCCCGCCCCGGCGGGGGCGTCCTGCCGTCTGGCAGGTCGTCGATTTCCTGATAGACAAACCGCACATCTGCCTGCCGGCGCAGCCTGTGTCCGACCTGCGCCTCAAAGTCGCGCTCAATCGCTTTTTTGATGACGACGACGACTTTCCCGAATCCGGCTTGCAGCGCGTCGTACACTGAAAAGTCCAGCAAAACCTCGCCTCTGTCCGTAATCGGCTCCATCTGCTTCAGGCCGCCGAAACGGCTCCCCATCCCCGCCGCCATCACCACCAGCGTCGGTTTCATACAATCCCTCTTTTCTCGTTCAGCAGTTTGAGATACATATTTTCGTCCGCCGGCAGCTCAACCGTCTGCCCCAGCCAGCTTGAGAGCTGCATGGCATTGCTCAGCTCCAAGCTGTTCAAGCCCTCCGACCCGTGGGCCGTGAGCGGCTCGCCGCGCAGGATATGGGCGGCAAACGCGTTGCAAACGCCCGCGTGCTGCGGGTTTTGCCCGTCCGTCTCCACTTCCTCCACTGTATGCGGCGGGGGGGCAAAGTAGTCTTTGGCGGTTTTGCAGTATTCGCGCTCGTTTGTCTCCAGCCGCCACAGCGTCAGCTTATTGTTTTCGCAGACCAGCTTGCCGCCCTCCAGCGTGATTTCAAATCGGTTGGTGCCGGGTGCGTCGCCGGTGGTCGTCACCAGCACGCCGGTCGCGCCGCCGGGAAACTCTAGGTAGGCCGTCACGTCGTCCTCAACCTCGATGTCGTGCCATTTGCCCTCATGGCAGAAGGCGCGCACCTTTGACGGCATCCCGCAGATCCATTGCAGCAGGTCGAGGTTGTGCGGGCATTGGTTGATCAGCACGCCGCCGCCCTCGCCGTCCCACGTCGCCCGCCAGCCGCCTGAATCATAGTAAAACTGCGGGCGGTACCAGTCGGTGATGATCCAGACGGCGCGCTTGACGGCGCCCAGTTCGCCGGATTGCACCAGCTCCCGCATTTTTCTGTACACGCAGTTGGTGCGCTGGTTAAACATCATGCCGAAGGCCAGCTTGGGGTGCTTCGCCGCCTCGGCATTCATCTCCTTGACCTGCTTTGTATAGACGCCCGCCGGTTTTTCGCACAGCACATGCTTCCCCGCCCTGAGCGCGGCGATGGAAAGCTCCGTGTGCTGATAATGCGGCACGGCAATCAGCACGGCGTCGCACGCGCCGCTGCGGATGAGGTCTGCTCCCTCTTCAAAGAAAACGGCTCCCGGGGCGTACGGCTCGGCCTTGCGCCGCGCCTCGCCGAGGCGGTCGGCCACGGCGGTCACGGCGATTTCCGGGGTTTTCCCCTCCGCGATGTATTTGATATGCGTCTGGCCTATGTTGCCCGCGCCAACGACGCCCAGCCGGATTTTCTGCATTCCGATTCCTCCACATATGTAGGGGGCGATGCCCGCATCGCCCCGTTTTTATACAGTTTCCATGCCGAGGGCAGATGCGGGCATCCGCCCCTATTTTTTGTTGAATATCCTGAAAATAGACTCGAACGGGTCTTCCTCGGCCGGCTCCTCTTTCTCCGCCGCGGCTGCCGGGGCGGGGGCCGCCTGCTCCTCCGCCGCCGTTTCCGACGGGGACGCCGCCTTGGCGGCGGGCTTGGCCGCCGCGGAGCCGGTAAAGAGCGTATCGTCGGGGCGGATGACGCCTTCGTCAAAGCCGGTGGCGATGACGATGACGCGGATTTCGTCGTCCATCTCCTCGTCGATGGCCGCGCCGAAGATGATATTCGCGTCGTGGTGGACGGCGCCTTTGACCATGTTGGCGGCCATTTCCACGTCCTCCAGCGCCAAGTCGCTGTCGCCGGTGATGTTGATGATAACGCCCTTCGCGCCGTTGATGGTGGTTTCCAGCAGCGGGCTTTGGATGGCCTGACGGCTGGCTTCCTCCGCTTTGCCCTTGCCGGTGGCGTGGCCCACGCCGATATGGGCGTAGCCCGCGTCGCGCATGATGGCGCTCACGTCGGCAAAGTCAAGGTTGATGAGCTGTGTGGTGTTGATGAGGTCGGAAATGGACTGCACCGCCTGCTTGAGCACGTCGTCGGCAATCTTAAAGCCGGTGGCGAAGGAGATTTTCTCGGCGGAAACCAGCTTCAGCCGTTCGTTGGGGATGATGATGAGCGAATCGACGCGGCTCCGCAGCTCCTCAATGCCCGCTTCGGCCTGCTTCATGCGGTGAGGGCCTTCAAAGTGGAAGGGCTTGGTGACGATGCCGATGGTGAGGATATGCTGTTCGCGGGCGATGTCCGCCACAATCGGCGAAGCGCCGGTGCCGGTGCCGCCGCCCATCCCGGCGGATATGAAGCACATATCGGTGTCGGTGAGAATCTTCGCCATGTCCTGACGGCTTTCCTCCATCGACTTGCGGCCAATTTCCGGGTTGCTCCCCGCGCCCTTGCCGCCCGTTTGCTTTTCGCCGATTTGCAGCTTATGCGTGGCTCTCGCCTTGATAAGCGCCTGTCGGTCGGTGTTGACGGCCACCATGTCGGCGCTGGTGACCCCGCCCTCCATCATGCGGTTGACGACATTGTTGCCGCCGCCGCCGATGCCGATTACCTTTATGGATACGACGCTTTCGTTCCCGCTGTCCAGCTCAAAGGCCATGTCCTCATCTCCTCGGTCTTTTGTGTCTGCCCGGCTTTTTCCGGGCGTATGTAAAGGTTTTTTCTTTGCGCTTTCGCGCCGCGAAATAATCATGTACTTTTGTATTGTATCTGTAAAGGGAAGTAATGTCAAGCGTAAATTACATTTCGGTAACAAATTAATTGCCGTCGGGCACAAACCGCACCGGCTTGTCCTCCGCGGCGTCGGCCAGATAGAACGTCCCCGGCCCTCTGCCGGAAACCGATTCCCGCTCAAGCGCCAGCATCATAATCTGCAATTTTTTCTCCATCGCCTCCGGCGGCCCCATTTCAACCCTGTATTGTTCCGTGTATGTGAAACGGACATTGGAGAGGGCCGATATGTCGATTTCCGCCACGTCATGCCACAGGTTTTCCGTCTGCATCGCCCTGAGCAGGCTGAGGAGCGGTTCGAGCTTGGCGGTGTCTTCATGGATGGGGAACACCTTTGTGCCGACCATCGGGTCGAGGAAGGACAGCCCTTTGACATTCGGCAGCTTCGGCGCCGGAATCAGGCGCGCCGTTTCCAGCAGCCGCCCCTGCGCGTCAAACAGCCAGTATTCGCCCTCGTGCGCCGCCATCGCCGCGGGCGCGGCCTCGCTGACGACGATGACCACCCGGCCCGGCCAGTCGCGTTTGATTCTCACACTTCTGACATACGGCATCCCCGCCGTGACGGCGCGCGCGGCGGCGGCTTTGTTGAGCAGGAACATATTGTCCCCGTGCGCGTAGCCGGACAGCTCTATCACCCGCTCCGGGCTGACCGCGTACGCCCCCTCCACGCGGATGTCGCTCACCTTGAAAAACAGGCCGCTGCTCAATATCAGCAGGAGGAGGAACGCGATGACCAGAAAGGTGAGCAAAAAGCCAACCTTTCCCCGCCGCCTGCGTTTTTTTCTGTCCTTCGGCATCGTCCTGTTTCTCCTATACGCGTTTTATGTCGGCCCCCAGCGCCGCTAACATCGCCTCAAATTTCTCATAGCCCCTGTCAATATGCTCCAGCCCGGACAGCTCCGTCTCGCCTTCGGCCGCCAGCGCCGCCACCGCCAGCGCGGCGCCGCCCCGCAAATCGGTTGAGCAGACCCTCGCGCCGTATAGCTTTGGCACGCCCCGGACGACGGCCACTTCCCCCTCGATTTGAATGTCCGCGCCCATACGCAGCAATTCCATCGCGTGCTGATAGCGGTTTTGGAAAATCTTCTCGCTGAAAACCGTGACTCCGTCGGCGCGGCAGGCCGCCGCCATCACCAGCGCCTGCGCGTCGGTCGGGAACCCCGGATGCGGCATGGTGCGCACCCGCCCCATTGCCCTAAGCGTTCCCCGCCGCGACGCCCGCAGCTCCGTCCCCCGCGCCGTGATTTCGCAGCCCGCGTCCGTCAGAACGGAGATGACTGCCGACGCGTCCAACGGGCACGCGTCCGTCAGCGTAACCTCGCCGCCCGCCGCCGCGGCGGCGGAAAGCAGGGTGGCTGTGACAATCCTGTCCGGGATGACGCGATGCTCCGTCCCGCGCAGCTCCGGCACGCCCTCGACGTCGATGGTTGAGCTGCCCGCGCCGGACACCCGGCCGCCCGCCGCGTTGAGATAATTTTGCAAGTCCGCGATTTCCGGCTCCCGCGCCGCGTTGAAAATCCGCGTCGTCCCACGGGCGCGCGCCGCCGCGAGCATGATGTTTTCCGTCGCGCCCACGCTGGGGAGGGGGAGATGGATGCCGCAGCCTGTAAATTCTTTTACTTTACAGCGAAGGAATCCGCCTTCCTCGCATATCTCCGCGCCCATTTGCCTCAGCGCCGACAGGTGCAAATCTATCGGCCGCGGCCCTATATCACAGCCGCCGGGATAGCTCATCACCGCCTCTCCCGCCCGGGAGAGAATCGCGCCCAGAAAGACCACGGAGGAGCGCATCTCGCGCATGAGGCTTTCCGGTATGTCAAACCGATTCATCCCGGAGGCGTTTACCGTTACCGTGTCCCCGGCGCGTTCCGCGGCGCAGCCCAGATGCCGCAGGATGCGGATGGACGAATCTACGTCGGACAAATCCGGGCAGTTGCCGACGACCGACTGCCCGGCGTTTAAGACAGACGCCGCCAGAATGGGCAGCGCGCTGTTTTTCGCGCCTTGGACGCGGACAGAGCCGGACAGGGGCTTTCCTCCGGTGATAACAATCGCGCTCATGCGGTTTCCCTCCGAATCCCCGGTTTAGAATGATGCATACGGTTCATCCTATGAGGGTTTCGGCCCGGTGGTTACCGCCGGGGGATTCTTCGCGGGCGGGACGCCGTTTTATCCCGCCGTCATCATGTCGGCGATGCGCTCGGCGGAATCGGCGACCGCGAGTTTTTTCAGCGCGGCGCTCATTTGCCCGCGTTTTGCCGTATCCTTCAGCAAATCCTTCACCGCGCGGTACAGCGTCTCCGCCGTCAGCCCGGCTTCCGGCAATACCGCCGCGCCGCCCGCCGCTTCCAGCATTCTGGCGTTAGCGGTTTGATGATCCGCCGTCACATTGGGGCTGGGAATCAGCACGGCGGGTTTGCCCGCCGCCGCCAGCTCCGCCAGCGTGGACGCCCCGGCGCGGCAGACGACCAAGTCCGCCGCCGCCATCACCTCCGCCATATTGCTGATATAGTCCAGCATCCGAAGGCCTGTGGCGCCGTCAAACACCAGCCCGCGTTCCGCCGCCTCCTTGCTGAGCGCGTCATACCGTTTGGGGCCGGCCGCGTGGATATGCTGCCAATCGCCGTCCTCCAGTTTCATCAGCTCCAGCACCATGCGGTTCATATCCCTCGCGCCTTGCGAGCCGAATAGGCTGACAATCACCGGGCGGTTGTCCAGCCGCAGGGCTTCCCTCGCCTTCAGCCTGTCGGCGGTGAAAAACTCCGGCCGTACCGGCGTGCCGGTCACATGAACGCGGTCTTGGCGTTTATACGCGGCGCGGCAGCTTTCCATCCCTACCAGTATGGCGTCGGCGCGTTTGGCCGCCGCTCTGGTGGTGACGCCGGGGTGCGCGTTGGATTCATGCACCAGCGCGCGGATGTTCAGCGCCGAAGCCGCGCGGAGCGCGGGAAACCCGGCATAGCCGCCCGTCCCCAGCACGGCGTCGGGCTTGAACGCTTTGAGAATCTTTTTTGCCTTCCCCACCGCGCCCGCCGCCGTCACGAGGGCTTTGACATTCCGAATCGCCGCCTTGGGCGAGAGCGAATGGGAGAGCGGCCGCACGTCAAGCAGCTCGATATCAAAGCCTTCGCGCGGCACAAGGTCGCGTTCCATCCCGGCCTTCGCCCCGATAAACAGCGTTTCATGCCCTCTTCCGCGCAAAAGGCGGGCCACCGCCAGAGCCGGGTTGATATGTCCCCCCGAACCGCCGCAGGTCAGGATAAACCGCATGGCTTCCGCCTCCTTCACGGGCTTGTCGCCCGTATCTGCCTTGATACCGCCAGCACGATGCCCATTTCCACCATTTGGATGACCAGCGACGAGCCGCCGTAGGAGAAGAAGGGCATGGAAATCCCGGTCACGGGGATGAGGTTGGTCACGACCGCCACATTGAGGAAGGTTTGGATGGCCAAGCGGACGGTGACGCCCGCCACTAGCAGTCTGCCAAAGGTGTCGCGCGCGTTGAGGGCAATCCAAAACCCGCGGGCGATGAGCAGCATGAACAGAAACAGCACCACCAGCGCGCCGAACAGCCCCAGCTCCTCGCAGACGATGGCAAACACGAAGTCGTTATGCGGCTCGGGCAGATAGGAATATTTCTGGCGGCTTTGCCCCAGCCCAAGCCCGAACCATCCGCCCGACGCCACCGCGTAGAGGGACTGAATCGTCTGCCAGCCCCCGTCTCTCGGCGCCAGCCACGGATCCTGCCATATGGCGATGCGGTTTGCGGCGTATTCGGTGGCGGTAATCAGTATGTACATCCCGCCGATGCCCGCCCCGCCCACGAGGGCAATCCACCGGAGGGCAAGGCCGCCCATAAAGAGCATCACCCCTCCGACGGCAAGGATGAGGATAATCCCGGAAAAGTGCGGCTGCAAGGCCATCAGCCCCGCAATCAGCACCAGCAGACCCATGTAGGGCGCGACGCCCCACAGCGCCGGCAGCAGTCTTTTTTCCTCCAAGCGCCCCGGACTCGCCGCAATCATGGTGGCAAACAGGACGATGACCGCCACCTTGGCGATTTCCGACGGCTGGATGTTGAAAAAGCCGAAGTTTATCCAGCGCACCGCCTCCTTCTGGTCGCTCCCGACAAACAGCACCACGACCAGCAGGACGACCGCCGCAATCATGGCGGGGATGGAGAACGAGGAGAAGTAATTGTAGTTGAAGCGCGAGACCATCAGCATGACGGCCATGCCCATCAGCATATACAGCCCCTGCCGCGAAACATAGAAGGCCGGGGTGCTTGTCCTGACGTCCGCCACGGCGTAGCTGGCCGAGAACATCATCACCAGCCCGATGCCGCTGAGCAGGACGACCAGCAGGGCGAACGGCAAGTCCATCGGGCCCTTGGCGGTGCGCTCCATGTCGCGCTTCGCCTGCTCTATGCTCTTTTGCTCCAGTCCTTCCATCGTATCACCCAAACCACGCGACGGCGCAGAAAACCGCGCTCGTTGCTGTAAATACGGCAAATATCTTCTTCTCGCCCCAGCCGCACATCTCAAAATGATGATGAATGGGCGACATCTTGAAGATACGCTTGCCCTTGGTCAGCTTGAAATAAGACACCTGCAGCACCACGGAGAGAATTTCCACCAGATGAACCAGCGCGACGGGGACAAGCAGGAGCGGCCTGTCCAGCGCGAACGCCATGCCGCACAGCGCGCCGCCCAAAAACAGCGAGCCGGTATCGCCCATAAAGACCTTGGCGGGATGAAAATTAAACCATAAAAACCCCAGCAGGCTCCCTGCCAGCGCCCCGGCGAACACGGATACGCCCGCGCTTTCGAGCGTCAGGGCCAGCAGGGCGAAGAAAACGGCGGCCGGCAGCGTCACGCCGGAGCATAGCCCGTCGATGCCGTCGGTGAAGTTGACGGCGTTCATCATCCCTGCCACAAATAAAATCGCCAGCGTGAGGTAGACCGGCCACGGCAGCTCGACGACAACCGATGTAAACGGGATGGCCAGCTCGCTCCCCATGCCGCCGTAAACCCGAAGCAGCGCCAGAAAGGCCGCCGCGGCGGAAAGCTGGAGCAGGAGCTTTTGGGGTGCGGACAGGCCTTGGTTTTTATTTTTTTTCACCTTGGCGAGGTCGTCGACAAACCCGATGCCGCCGCATATCCACGCGAACAGCAGGATGAACAGGTGGGTATACCGTCCCTCCGCCGACTCGCTCCACCCGAAAACGGCGGCCGCCGCCGTGACGGCGAGCATGAAGACAAACCCGCCCATAGTCGGCGTCCCCTCCTTGGTCTTATGCCAGTTCGGGCCGACCTCAAGGATTCTTTGCCCCACCTTCAGCTTTCTCAGCAGCGGCAGCAGCAGCGCGCCGAACGCCAGCGCGGCCAGCAGCGCGGCCAGCGCGGAGAGAAGGGTTTCCGTCATCATTTCACCGCCTCCGTCACAACTTCCCGTTCATCAAACGGATGCTTGACCCCGTGAATCTCCTGAGCCGTCTCATGCCCTTTGCCAATCAGCATCAGCGTGTCGCCAGACTTCAGTTCATCGAGCGCCATGCGGATGGCTTCCCGGCGATCCGGTTCCACGACAAACCCGTGGCCGCCCATCCCCGTTAAAATATCGTTTATGATGCTTCTCTGGTCTTCCGAACGCGGGTTGTCGCTCGTGACAAAGCACAAATCGGCGTGTTCCCGCGCCGCCGCGCCCATCAGCGGGCGCTTGCTCTTATCCCTGTCCCCGCCGCAGCCGAACAGCGCAATCAGCCGCCCTTGGGTAAACGTCTTCGCTGTCTTTAAGGCCGCCGCGACGGCTTCGGGCGTGTGGGCGTAGTCGATGACGACATGCACATCGTCTCTCGGGAGCGGCACCGTCTCCATCCGGCCTCTGACTGGAGGCAGTAAAGGTAAAACCCTTGCCATGTCTTCCGACGGCAGCCCCAGCGCGCGGCCGACGGCCATCGCCGCCAGAGCGTTGTAGACGGAGAACAGTCCGGGAGTGTGCCATTCAGTTGATAGTTGACAGTTGACAGTTGATAGTTGGAAGGTCACTTTGTTGGGGTGAAGCTTTATGTTTTCGGCTTTGAAGTTGGCGGGGCGTTCTACGGCGAAGGTGATTGCGTCTGGGTATGACTCGCGCAGGCGCCGTCCGTAGGGGTCGTCTATATTGATGATAACCCTTTCGCATTGCGAAAAGAGTCGGCTTTTGGCTTGGAAGTAATCCTCCATATCCGTATGGTAATCCATGTGCTCGTGATGGAGATTGGTAAACGCCCCGGCGGCGTAGCGCAGGCCCAGCACACGGGACTGCGCCAGCGCGTGGCTGGACACCTCCATCACGCAATGGGTGCGGCCCCCGTTCACCATTCCGGCGAACACCCTGTTCAGCGCGACGGCGTCGGGGGTGGTGCGTTCCATATGGATGGTTCCGATGAGGCCCGCCTTTTGCCCGGTCACGCCTTCAATCAGGCCCTTGATGATATGCGTGACCGTTGTTTTTCCCTCGGTTCCGGTCACGCCGGCCAGAATCATTTTTTCGGCGGGATATCCGTGCATACAGGCGGCCAGCTTTGCCAGCGCGGCGCGCGCGTCCGGCACGACGACGTGCGGGACGGACGGGTCGAGGGGGCGCTCGGTGACAATCATCGACGCGCCGGCGGCAATGGCGTTTTTGATATAGCAATGGCCGTCCATCTCGCTGCCCGGAACGGCGACAAACAGGTCGCCCCGCTTCATCAGCCGCGTATCATTATGCACGCCGTCTACCTCGCAGTCGAGGGAGGGCGCGTTTGTCTGCAATGTGTCAAGCGCTTGCAGCAGTGTAAACAGCTTCATCGTATCCTCCCCCTAGTCGCTCACATCGGCGCTTCGGAATTCTACCCGAATCACCGAGCCGTACGGCACCAACTGCCCGGCATATTCCTGCCACGCCGCCGTCAGAACCATGTTGGCCATCGGCTGCGCCCCAATCGGGCGCATGAAGACGCCCGCGTTGGTCAGCGCCGCGTTGGCCCGCTCCGGCGTCATGCCGACGACGCTCGGCACGTCAACGCTCTCCTCCGGCTTGGTTCCCTCGGTATACAAAAGCATCTCCGTTCCCGACGGTACGCGCGCGCCCGCCGCCGGGAGCTGGTCGGTCACGGTATCGCCGTCGCCCACCACGCGCGCTTCCAGTCCCGCCCGCTGCGCCGCCGTGACGGCGTCGGCCGGGGCAGACCGCCTGACAAACGGCACGGTGACGTCCAACGCCATCGCCTCGCCCGCCTTAAACTGCGGCAGGACGCCCAGATAGGGAAGCACATCGGCCAAAATACGCCCGGCAACGGGCGCCGCCATATAGCCGCCCATCCGCTGCTGGCGGTGCAGCCCCGGCTCGTCAAGCATAACCAGTATGGCCACCTGCGGGTCATACGAAGGGGCGAAGCCGGCGAAGGAAACGACATACAGCCCCAGCTCGTCGGAATTGGGGATATCCCGCTTCTGCGACGTCCCCGTCTTTCCGGCGACGTTATAGCCCTTGACATACGCGTTCGAGCCGGTGCCTTGATTGACGCATTCCTCTAAAAACTCCCGCATCAACCTGCTCGTCTCCGCGCTGACGACCTGCCGCACCGGGGTCGGGTCGATTCGTTCCGCCACCCGGCCGTCCTGACCGATGACCTGCGAGAGCAGGTGGGGCCGCATCAGCAGCCCGCCGTTCGCCACGGCGCTGACCGCCGTAATCATCTGTATAGGCGTGACCTTGAAGGTCTGCCCGAAGGAATAGACCGCCTGCGCGGAGGCTTGGCGGGAATAGGTTTCATAAGGGGCGATGATTGACCCCGCCTCGCCTTGAAGGTCGATGCCGGTTCGTTCCATAAACCCGAAGGCGTTCATATAGTCATAAAACTTGCGCGGCCCTATCAGGTTGCCGATGTTGACATACGCGGGGTTGCAGGAATGCCGCAGCGCTTCCAAAAAGGTTTGCGACCCGTGGCCGATGGTTCTGTGGCAGCGGATGTTGTGGCTCCCCACCTCAATCATGCCGGTACAGTTAAAGCGGGCCGTTTCTAAATCGACAAGCTGTTCCTCCAGCGCTATGGCGGCGGTGAAAATCTTAAACACCGAGCCGGGCTCGTATGTATCGCTGACGGCTTTGTTGCGCCATTGCGCCTGCTGCGCCGCCTCAAGGGGCTGACGCATATCGTCCGGGGCCATCATATCCAGCGTGCGGCGAAGGTCGTCGTCGGCGATGACGCGCGGCTCGTTTAGGTCAAAGTCGCCCTTCACCGCCATCGCGAGAATCCCGCCCGTCTTTACATCCATGACGATGACGCAGCCCCGTTCCGCCACTTCGTTTTCAATCACGGCGGTTTCAAGGTGCCGTTCGGCAAAAAGCTGGATGGTTTCGTCGATGGTGAGAATCAAGTCATACCCGTCCAGCGGGTCGTAATACATTTCATATTGGTTGGGCAGGGGCCTTCCGCGGCTGTCCCGCGCCGCCACCGTCTGCCCCGGCGTCCCGCTCAGCAAGCTGTTATAGACCGCCTCAAGCCCCATCGAGCCGCTGTTGTCAGCGTTTACAAACCCGATGACATTGGCGGCGAACGAGCCGTTCGGGTAATACCGCTTGCTTGAAGGCTCCAGAAAGACCATCTGGTTGAGGCTGTTTTCAAGGACGAACGCCCTCACCTCGTCGGCCTGCGCGCGCTCCACCTGCGTTTTGATAATCTCATTGGCGCGGTGCTTCCGCCCCATCCGCTCGACAATCATCCCCCGGTCAACGCCCAGAAGCGCCGACAGCCCGTCGGCAATGACCGCTTCCTTCTCCTCCGTGATGTCCCTCGGCGAGATGCAAACCGTCTCCACGCTGGCGGAGACGGCCAGCACATTACGGCCGCGGTCATAAATGGTGCCGCGCCCCGCCGTGATGGAGTAGGAGCGCATCTGCTGATTGATGGCTCTCTGCTCCAGCTCCTCATGCCGGAGGATGGAGACGTTATACAGCTCCCACCCAAGGGGGATAAACATCAGAAAACCGAAAACCACGGCAAGGAATGTCACCCGCGCCGCGATTGTCCGGTCTTGCTTAAATTTTTTGTCCGGGTTCTTTCCCTTCCCCATCCGGCTGTCCCCCCTTCCATTCATCATACGGGCCGTCTCGGATAAATAGAACTAATCAAACAGCTCCGTCACCCTTGTCCCCATATTCGCGAACAGACCTCTCAGGCTCATCCAAAAGCTCTCTTGGCGGATCACCTCGGCGCGGTCGTAGGACGGAACGCCGATATACACAATCTGCTCCTTCGAGGGCTTGACCATCCCCAGCTCGCCCACGGCGTACGCTTCGACCTCGTTCAGGCTGACGCCCGCGTCAAACCGTCGGTTGAGCGCGGCTTCTTCCCTTCTCAGCGCTTGCAGCTCCGCCACGGCGGTCTGGTTGGCCTTGCTGAGCTGGCTCAGCTCCATTTGGTTGTACACGATGAACAGCAGCACCGCCATTGCGCCCGCAAACAGCGCCACCGTTCGGAATTTCAGCCGCATTGACGCCGGCCGGGCGATGGCCGCCGGCGGCGCGGCGGTTTGCGTCCGCTCCCGCTCCCGCTCGGCGGGCGCCGGAGCCTCTGAAAACGGCGCGGGGCGGCTGTACGTTCCTTTCCTCGGCGGATTTAGGGTCAGGGCGGCTGTTCCTTCGTACATTTGTATGACCTCCATGTCGTTCTGTCGTTTGATATCCGTGTTATGCTGTTTTCTCGGCTACGCGCAGCACCGCGCTCGCGGAACGGGGGTTATGCTCCGCCTCCAGACGGGAGGGGAAAAAACGCCCGATGGATTTCACAGCCGGCACCTTGCCGCATACGCAAGCCGGAAATGACGGCGGGCAGTCGCAGCCCTTGGCCGCTTCGGCGAAAACCCGTTTAACAATCCTGTCTTCCAGAGAGTGAAAGCTGATTACCGCCAGCCGTCCTCCGGGCTTTAACCGCCCTATGGCTTTGGGGAGGGCTTCCTCCAGCGCGTCCAGCTCTCCGTTGACGGCGATTCGGATGGCCTGAAAGGTTCTGCGCGCCGGGTGCTGCGCTTCCCGCCGCCCTCGGGCCGGCATGGATTCCGTGATGGCCTCCGTCAGCTCATCCGCCGCCGTTATCGGTCTCGCGGCGATGATTCCCCGCGCGAGCTGCGGCGCGTACCGCTCCTCGCCGTAGTCGTACAGGATGCGTACCAGACGGCGGTATTCCCATTCGTTGACGACCTCCGCCGCCGTCAGGCTCTGCGTTTGATCCATCCGCATATCCAACGGAGCGGCGCTTCGATAGGAAAAACCTCTCTCGGGCGTATCCAACTGCATGGAGGAGACGCCGCAGTCCATCAGTATGCCGTCCAAAAGCCCGATGCCCTCGCCGTCGAGCAGCTTGTCTAGGTCGCTGTAATTCCCGTGCAGATACGCAGCCCTGTTTCCAAACCGCGCGAGGCGGGCCTTGCAGTGTTCCAAGGCGGCGGCGTCCCGGTCAAGGCAAATCACTTGCCCGCCGCTTTCCAGCATCGCTTCGGAGTGTCCGCCCAGCCCGGCGGTGCAATCCAGATAGACTCCGCCCTCGCGGGGCGACAGCGCTTCCAAACATTCGCGCGGCATAACCGGCGTGTGCGCGGCGCCCACGGCTAAATACCCAATTCCCGCAAGCGGGGCTGCACGTCGGCTTCCGCCTTAGGCCGGTTTTCGTATTCCGTTTCGTCCCAAATCTCCGCGTATGAGCCGGAGCCTACGATGACGATGTTTTTTTGCAGCTTGGCATGGTCGCGCAGGGGTTTTTCCAGCAGCACGCGCCCGTGGTCGTCCGCTTTCAGGTTGTCCTGCGCGTTGTTGTAGATGGCGCGGCGCACCTCGCGCACATATTCCCTCGGGAGCGCTTCTATCTCCTCGGCTAATTGTTTCCACCTTTGGTCGGTGTATACATTGAGGCAGCCGTCCGAACTGCCGAAGATGTGAAAGGGTTCTCCCAGCGCCTTCACAAGGCGCGAGGGGATGCTGAGACGGCCTTTCGCGTCCATCGTATGCCGGAAAACGCCCGACAGTCCGTCCACTGTTTTATCCCCCTTTATCCCACTCTATGGTATGGTGTGGATAGTATATCCCACAGATGAATATCTGTCAATCATTTTCTAAAAATTTAATAACTAAACAAGTGTTCTATTGCGGCATTTTTCTCCGTTTCGGGTGTTTTTGCAACTAAAAACAGATGTTCTAGTATTTTTCAAAAAGCACAAAAAGAGACGTCCCCTCGCGGGGACGCCGCTATATGTTGTGGTTGGCGCGTTTTACCGTTTGGTTTGATTGCGGAATTCAAGCCTTGACCTTTTGACTTCGTTGAGCGCGGTATTGATGGCTTCCTCCGTCCGTTTGAGGATATCTTCGACGTATTCGTTGGTGGCCATGCGGATTTCGCGCATCTTGTTTTTCGTTTGGTTCTCCAGCTCCTGCGCTTTTTTCTTCGCCGTGGTCAGCACTTCCTCCTCGCTGACCAAGCGGGCCTTGCGATCCTCCGCGGTTCTGAGGATGGACTCCGCGTCGTTCTTGGCTTTGGTAATCATCTCGCTGCGCTGGCTGACAATGCTGGTCGCCTTGCGCAGCTCCTCGGGCAGATTGTTGGCAATCTCGTCAATCAAGCCCATCGCCTTGTCCTTGTCAAGGACGCATTTATCGCTGCCCAAGGGCAGGGTAAACGAATCCTCAATCTGGGTACGGAGCATATTCAGCAATTCCTCCACGCCGTGCGGCATAGGTCTCCCCTCCTGTCTATTTTCGTCTTAATCTGCTTACAATTTCCTCGTGGATTTCTTTCGGCACCAGCTCGCTCACGTCGCCGCCATAGGAGCAGACCTCCTTGACCACGCCGGAGCTGAGATACTGGAAATGCTCGCTCGCGGTGAGGAAGAGCGTGTCCAGCCCGGAATTGAGCTTCTTGTTCATCAGCGCCATTTGGAACTCATACTCAAAGTCCGACACGGCCCGCAGGCCCTTGACAATGACCACATCGCCCATATCGGCGCAGGCGGCCGCCAGCAGACGGTCGCTCGTCTCCACCGTGACGTTGGGCAGCGCGGCCGTCACCTTGCGCAGCATGGCGGCGCGTTCCTCGGGCGTGAACAGGTATGACTTGCGGCTGTTTTGCATGACCAGCACCACGGTGCGGTCAAAGATGGACGCGGCGCGCTCGATGATGTCGATGTGCCCCAGCGTCACCGGGTCAAAGCTCCCCGGGCAAATGGCGGTTTTCATGGTTTTTCCGGCCTTTCTTCGGGGCCGCTGCCCCCTCTTGTATACAATAGCAAAAGTTTATTCCCGTACGCGTATTCCTTTTGCAGGCGGAACGGCTCCGGCGGCGAGGGCAGCTCGGCCTCTTTTCCGGCTTCGCAGAGAATCAGGCCGCCCGGATTGAGCAAATCGCGAGAGAAAAGCTTCATCAGCGTCCTGCACGCCAGCTTCGAGCTATACGGAGGGTCGAGCAACACAATGTCGAACGTCTCGCCCAAGGCGTCCAGCCAGCGCAGGACTTCCGCCACGCGAATCACGGCCCGGTCTTCAAAAAAGCGCGTGTTCTCACGAATCACGGCGGCGGCGGCGGCGGACTGCTCCACAAAAACACATTCCCTCGCCCCCCGGCTGAGCGCTTCCGCCCCCAACTGCCCGGTTCCGGCAAACAAATCGAGGACGCGCCGCCCCTCCAGATGAAACTGGAGGATATTGAACATCGACTCCTTGACCCGGTCGCTCGTCGGTCTCGTCTCTTCCCCCGGCACGGGCTTGAGCCTGCGCCCGCGCGCTTCCCCTGCTATGATACGCATTTTATCGGTCTTTCTCCTTTTGTGGTGTCCCCGCCGTTGACGGGAAAATCAAGTCCTTAAACCTCTTCATACGGATTATGAAAATGGTTGTACACCGCGGCCGCCGTATTTTTCGGCAGCAGGGCTTCCAGCTCCTCCGGGGTTGCCAGCGCGATTTTTTTCACGCTTTTGAAGTGTCTTAACAGTTTGTCCCGCCGCGCTTCACCTAGGCCGGAAATGTTGTCCAGCTCCGAATCAAACCGGCCGCGCTGTTTTTGGTGGAAAGCCAGCGCGCTACGGTGCGTTTCCTCTTGAATCTGCCCGATTAGGGCAAAGACGCCGGGACTTCCTGTCAGCGCGGCTTCCCCGCCGCCGGGACTGACCACCGCCCGCGTGCGGTGCTTCTCGTCCTTGACCATGCCGAAGACCGGAATATTGAGGTCAAAGCCTTTCAATACACGCTCCGCCATCGCGGCGTGTGCCGCACCTCCGTCCACCAGAAGCAAATCGGGCATTTCGTCAAACCCGGCGTCGCCTTTGAGCAAACGGGCGAAGCGGCGTTGGAGAACCTCCTCCATCGAGTGATAGTCGTCGCGGATGTCCTTGTCCTTGATGATGAAGTGCCTGTACGCCTTTTTCAGCGGCCTGCCGTCTTTGTAGCAGACAACCACGCCCACGCGGGCGTCGTCGCCCAGATTGGATATATCCGCCGATTCAATTCGGTTGGGCGGGCTTGGCAGGGAGAGCAGGCGCTTGAGCTCGCTCAAAAGGAAGCGGGTCTTCTCTTCCCGCGTGGTCACGCGTTCAATCTCCTCGGATGCGTTTCGGGCTGCCATTCTAATCAGCTCAGCCTTCGCGCCCCTTTGCGGCACGGTGAAATCAACCTTCATCCCCTTGGCCAGAAAAACGTCTTTGAGCAGTTCCCCGTCTTCAATCGGGGCCGACAGCAGCACGTTTCGCGGCACGCGCCCCCGCGCCATATAGTATTGAGCCACAAAGGAGGAGAGCAGCTCGCCCTCGTCGGTATCCTCGCTCAGTTCGATATCGCGTCCCACGAGGTTGCCGTCGAGGTAATGCAGCACGGCGACGCCGGAGCGGGTTTCCCCAATCACCGCGGCGACGACGTCCGTATCGGCCATGCCGCCGCCCACCACAATCTGGCGGTTGCTCAACGCTTTGATTGCCTTGATTTCGTCCCGAATCTGCGCGGCGGCCTCGAATTGGAGCTTTTCGGCGCAGTCGGCCATCTCGCTTTCCATTTCCGATATCAGACCCGCCGCCTTGCCCTCCATCAGCATCATGCCCCGGCGGATTCTGTCCTTAAAATCCTCTTCGCTCACCGTCCCTTGGCAGACGCCGATACACCGGCCGATGTGGAATTGCAGGCAGGGCCGTCCCTTGCCGATGTCCCGGGGGAACTGTCTGGCGCAGACGGGCAGCTTGAGGGTGGTTCGCAGCGCCTCAATGACCATCTGGGACGCCCGCCAGCCGCCGTAAGGGCCGAAGTAGCGGGAGCCGTCCTTGGGCATATTGTTGTCATGGACGACCGACAGCTCCGGGAACGGCCCGGGCGAAAGCCGGATGAAGGGGTATCCCCTGCCGTCCTTGAGCCGGATGTTGTATTGCGGGCGGTGGTGGCGTATCATGCTGCATTCCAGCACCAGCGCTTCAAACTCGCTCTTGGTCACGATGGCGTCGAAGCGGTCGGCGCGGGCGACCATCCGGCGGGTCTTGGCGCTGTGGGAAACGTGTTCTTGAAAATAGGACGAGACGCGCTGCTTCAGCCGTTTGGCCTTGCCGATATAGATGATTTTCGCCTTTTTGTCGAAGAAGATATACACACCCGGCTCGGCGGGCAGCGACAGCGCCTTTTCCTTCAGGCTTTCCCTTTTGCCAATCGAAGAAAGACCGCCTTCTATGGCGGCACTTTCTGTTTTGTCGTCTTTACTCAAAGTTGGAGAGAATGAGCTCCTCCAGCGCGGAGACGGCTTCCTCGTCGTCGGGGCCTTCCGCCATGATGGTGATGACCGTGCCTTTGATAATGCCGAGGCTCAGCAGGCCCAGCAGGCTCTTGGCGTTGATCCGGCGCTCTTCTTTCTCAACAAAGATGCTGGACTTAAACTCGTTGGCTTTCTGTATAAAGAACGTAGCCGGCCGAGCGTGCAGACCTACCGGATTTGTGACGGTAACCTCGCGTGCGACCATAACAACCATTCCTCTCTTATTCATATCCGCTTGCCTTTCCCATAATAGCAAAGTTTTGAAAGCAAGTCAACAGAATTTTTCACGCCGGGAACTTTTTTGTGTTATAATCGTCATAAGTCAAGGGGGTGTTTGTGTGACCGGGCGATTGACGGCCGTTTATTCCGCCGCGCATTTTTTCACAGACCTCGCCTGCGCTTTCCTGATGTTCCGCTTCCTCGCCGACGCGCCCGACCCGGCGCTCTGCTTCCTGCTGTATAACTTCTTCGCCTTTGCGTGGCAGATGCCGCTGGGCGTCCTTGCCGACAAGCTAAGCCAAAACCGGCTTTTCGCCGCCGCCGGATGCGTCCTTGTCGGCGCGGCCTACGCTTTCACCGCCGCTCCCGCCGCCGCCGCGGCGCTGGCCGGATTGGGCAACGCCCTCTTTCACATCGGCGGCGGAATTGATATCCTAAACGCCGCCAAGGGCAGGGCCGGCATATTGGGCGTCTTTGTCGCGCCGGGTGCGCTCGGCGTCTACTGCGGCACGGTTTGGGCCAAGGGGAACGGCTCGCCGGACATCGTTATCCTCGCCGCGCTGGTCGCGTCGGCGGCGGTCATTGCTTTGCTGTGCCGCGGCACGCCGGAAAACGCGCCGTTTTCTCTGGGAGGCGGAGGGTTTTCCCGGGGAATAACGGCCGCCGTCGCCGCCGGGCTGTTTATGGTCGTCTGTCTGCGTTCTTACATTGGTTTATCGCTTGATTTCCCGTGGAAGGGCGCCGGGGTCTGGGGCTTGGCGTTGCTCGGCGCGGCGTTCGCGGGCAAGCTTGGCGGCGGGTTTGCCGCCGACCGTCTGGGTTATGTCAGGGTAGGGTTTGCCGCGCTGGGGCTTGCGGCGGTTTTGCTGCTCCTTCCGTCGCTGCCGGCGGCGGGCGTGGGCGCGGTGCTGCTGCTGAACGTCACGATGCCGGTCACCCTCTGGGGCATGGCAAAGCTCTTCCCGAACGCCAAGGGCTTCGCGTTCGGCGTTTTGACCTTCGCGCTGTTTCTGGGCTTCCTGCCCGTGCATTACGCTTGATGGGCGGGCTGTATTCCGCGCTGGCGGCTTCGCTGGGTTTGACCCTCCTGCTGGAGGCGGGCTTCTTTGGGCTGACCAGCAAGCGCGACGTGAAAGACCTGCTGCTGCTCGTCCTTGCCAACGTGCTGACCAACCCGCTGGTGGTGCTGACCTTTTGGCTGCTGCCGTACCCACTGATGAAAGTCCCGCTCGAGCTGTTCGCGGTCGTCACCGAGGGGTTCGTTTACCAAAAATACGGGCGCGGCTTCAAACGCCCCTATCTGTTTTCTCTCGCGGCAAACGCCTTTTCTTTCGGAATCGGCGTGCTGATACAACGCTTGATTTGAGGAGGTTTTCACCATGTTCAAACGCATCCTTACCCTTGCGGCGGCCTGCCTGCTGCTTCTGCCGCTCCTTCTCCCCGCGGCGGCCGATGTGCTGATTGAGCCGCGTAATTCCTTTTATGAGCGCAACGCGGAGCAATGCGTCCCGCTCAACCGTCTTTTCTATATCAACGGAGAAGACGGTTATCTATCCGTCAACGACGAACCCGGCTCAAGGCGGGAGACGGCAAGGCTACTCAACGGCGAACAGGTTTTCATCATGTTCACCTATGACCGCAGCGGGAAACCGTGGGGCGTCTATGAGCACGGCTCCGACACCGGCTGGCTGCCGATGGGCGGCCTGTATCCGGTGCATGACGTGTTTTGGTTTATGGACGAATACGCGGATGAACTCTATCCCTACACGGGCGATAACGAGGCGCTGCTGTCCGCCGATTCAATCGTCGTTTGGCCTTGGCCCGGCGCCGGCACGGACGGGTATACCTTTCCGAATGAAAACCTGCAATGGCTGGACGTGACGACCGCTTACACCGACCCGGACGGGCGGGAGTGGGGTTTCATCGGGTATTTTTACGGCCGGCGCAACGTATGGATCTGCCTTGCTGACCCGGCCAACGACGCCATCCCGGCCTTCCACCCCGCGCCGGAGCCGCAGTTATACCCTCAGCCGGACGTATGGCCTTTGCCGGACGACCCGGGCCGTTTCCCGTGGCTCGCCGTGGGTTTGGCGGCAGGCGCGGTCATCGTGACCGTCACGCTGCTGCTGGTTTTCTGGAAGCCGAAGCCGTCAGCCGAGTAGCTTCCGCCGCGCCATATCCAGCGCGGTCATCGACGCCATCAGCCGTACGCGTTCGCGTCCGTCGCCGAAATTGCGCGTCTGGGCCGTTTGCGTCCCGTCGCGGCTGTCATACAGCGCGATGCAGACGATGCCGATTGGGACGGGGCTCCCGTCCCCGTCCGGCCCGGCCAATCCGGTGACGCCCAGCCCCAGCGACGCGCCCGTCACGGCGCAGACGCCGCGCGCCATCGCCAAGGCGACCTCCTGCGACACCACTCCATGCGTATCCATCACATCCTCCGGCACGCCGAGGACGTTGACTTTCATCTCACGGGTGTAGGCCACCACCCCGCCCATGAACACCTCCGACGCGCCCGGCACGCCGGTCAGCCGCGACGCGATGATCCCGCCGGTGCAGCTCTCGGCGGCGGCAAGCGACGCGCCTTCCCGTCTCAGCAACTCCAGCGTCACGCTTGCCAGCGAATCGTCATCCGTGCCGTACACCACGCCGCCCAGCAGGGCCTTGACCTCTTCCTCCACCGGGGCGATGAGCCGCAGGGCTTCCTCCTCCGACGGCGCTGAGGCGGTGACGCGCAGGGCGACCTCGCCTTCCTTGGCGTACGGCGCCAGCGTGGGGTTGATCAACCGCTCCATCAGCGGGCGCAGCTTGTCTTCCGCCGAGCTTTCGCCCATCCCGAAAACGCGGAGCTGGCGGCTGACAATCGTCTCCGGCGACATGGCCTTCAGCAGCGGCAGCAGGCGCTGCTCAAACATCGGGCGGCATTCCTTGGGCGGGCCGGGTAGCATAAATATATGCGTATCCCCGGCGCGGAAGCCGCAGCCGGGGGCCGTTCCCCAGTCGTTGGCAAACACCTCGCCGCCTTTGGGTATCAAGGCCTGACGGCGGTTGTTTTCCGTCGCCGGTCTTCCGATTTTGTCAAAATAGCCTGTAATGCGCGCCCATGTCTCCCCGTGCAACTCCAGCGGTATGCCGAACGTCTCGCAGACCACCTGCTTGGTGATGTCGTCGTAGGTGGGGCCCAGTCCCCCGGTGGTGATGATGATATCTGCGCGCTTTTGCGCGGCAAGCAGCGCCCCGCGCAGACGGGCGGGGTTGTCGCCCACCGTCGTATGGTAGTAGCAGTGGATTCCCGCCTCGGCCAGCCCTTGCGAGATATCCCGCGCGTTGGTATTGGCGATGCCGCCCAGCAATAGCTCCGTGCCGACGGCGATGATTTCACAGTTCAATGGCATTGGCTGTCCCTCCGCAAGCGCGCAGCGCGCGTTTTTTTACACATCAATTTTCTCCACGTTTTTCAGCGTCTCCGCTTCCAGCGCCCGGTAATCATACAGTTTCTCTGCCGCCAGCACGGCTTCCGGCTTCGGCCTTGTCTGCGGGTGACGGGGGGTGAACAGCCCGCAGCAATCCTCGTAGGGCAGGATGGACGTTTCAAATGTCCCGATCCGCCTTGCCAGCCGCGCCACCTCCTCTTTATCCATCCCCACCAGCGGGCGGAACAGCGGCAGAACCGACGCCTCCTCGGTCACCGTCATCGCTTCCAGCGTCTGGCTTGCCACCTGCCCCAAGCTGTCTCCGGTGACCACCGCGCCCGCCCCGTTTCGCAGGGCGACGGCGTTGGCGACGCGGCACATGCTTCGGCGGGTGAGGACGGTGGCCAGATCGTCCGGGCAGTGCGTCCGTATCGCCTCCTGAATGGCGGTGAAGGATATCACCCTCACCGTCATCGGGCCGCACCAGCTTGACAGGATACGCGCCAGCGTCAAAACCTTTTCCTTCGCTTCCGGCGAGGTATACGGGTAGCTGTGGAAATGCACCGGGAGCAGGGACAGCCCGCGCCGCGCCATCCGCCAGCCCGCCGCCGGGCTGTCGATGCCGCCGGAGAGCAGCAGAACGGCCTTGCCCGCCGTTCCGGGCGGCAGGCCTCCCGCGCCCTCGGCCGGGCGGGTATGGACATACGCCGCCGTCTCGCGCACCTCCGTCCAGACCACCTCGTCCGGGGTATGCACATCGACCGGCAGCTTGAGCGTTTCATGGATAAAGCCGCCCACTTGTTCGCATATCTGCGGGCTGGTGAGGGGGAATTTTTTGTCGGCGCGGCGCGCCTCCGCCTTGAACGACCGCGCGTTTTTCAAGGCGGGCAGCAGCAGGGCTTTTTGCTGGATGTCCGCTATCTCTTTCTCGCACCGTATGGCGCGGCAGAGCGCGGAAAACCCGAATACGCGGGACGCCGCCGCGAACGCCCCGTCCATATCGCAGTCCCCGTCCGGCACCGCATAGACGGCGGACTGGCGGGATGTGACCTCAAAGCGCCCGTGCGGAGCCAGCACAGCCCCCAGACGGGCAAGCAAGCTGGCCTCAAACCGCGACCGATTCAGCCCCTTGAGAACCATCTCGCCCATTTTGAGTAAAATCATTTCTTCCATGCCCATCAGTATACCACGCCGCGCCGCCAGACGCAAGCGGGGGAAATCTCCCGCCGCCTGCGGGCGGCGGAACGCCGCCCCTGCGCACTTGAATTTTGGGAAATTTTATGATAGAGTGGGGGCTGGCCGCCGGGACGCGGTTAATTCATGCTTGGGTGTAAAGGTAACATGATGAGTGCAAAGACAGATATGACAAACGGCCCGATTCTGCGCCGTCTGATGTATCTCGCAGTCCCCGTTATGGGTTCGCAGGCGCTTCATATGCTGTATAACCTGACCGATATGTTCTGGCTGGGACGGTTGGGCAGCGACGAGGTGGCGGCGACCGGGGCGGCGGGGCTTTACTTATGGCTGTCCGTTTCGTTTATGCTGTTGGGCAGCGTGGGCGCCAGCATCGGCGTATCGCAGGCGTTCGGCTCCGGCGACCGGGAGAAGGCGAAATCGCTCGCCCACGCCGCTCTGGCCATCAGCGCGGTCAGCGGAACGGCGTTTGCGCTGACGATGGTTTTGTTCCGAAGCCAAATGGTAGGGTTCTTTCATTTCAGGGAGGAGCATGTGGCGAAGCTTACGGAAAACTATCTGATGATTGTGGCTTTGCCGATTCCGCTTACATATATATCCGCGACCTTGGGTGCGGTGTTCACCGCGTCGGGCAACTCGCGGACGCCGTTTGTCTGCAACGCCGTCGGCACAGGGCTGAACATCCTCCTTGACCCTATTTTTATTTTTTCGCTCAAGCTCGGCGTGCAGGGCGCGGCTTACGCGACCGTCATCGGGCAGGCTGCCGTTTTCACCATTCTTGTATGCTTCATCAAATTCGGCAAAAAGCGCCCCTTTGAATCCATGAGGCTCTTTACCGCGCCGAAGTGGAACGGCATCGCATGGATTGTCAGGAAGACCCTGCCGGTCGGCGCCGAGAGCTTTTTATTCACCTTCCTTGTGATGGCGACATCGAGGCGGGAAACCTTTTTCGGCGCGGATGCTATGGCGCTGAGCCGCGTGGGTTCCCAGATAGAATCGCTTACTTGGCTGATAGGCGGCGCTTTCGGTTCCGCGCTGATTTCGTTTGTGGGGCAGAACCGGGGCGCGCGGAAATGGAAGCGCATTGATGACACATACCGTATCGCCTCGGCCGCCATGCTTTGCTACGGCGCGTTTGTGACGCTTCTGCTGGCTGTGCCGGGCAAGCATATATTCGGCTTTTTCCTGCCCGACCCCGTGCTGACGGAGCGCAGCGCCGCCTATCTGCGCATACTGGCCGTATGCCAGATACCGATGTGCCTTGAGGCCGTGTCGTCCAATACCCTCCGGGGACTGGGAAAGACCGTGCCGCCCGCCGTTATCAACACGACATGCCATATTATCCGCGTGCCGCTGGCGTATTTTCTCTCATCGGACATGCTGGAGCTGGGGCTGACGGGGGTATGGATAGCGGTTTCGATAAGCGCCTGTATGAAGGGCATCTGGTCATACTCATGGTATGTTTTTACGGAACGGAGGAAAACCCTGCGCAATGCCGCTCATGCCGCGGAGCCGGGGGATTGAATAAATTTTTTCAACACGGGGCCTTGTGTTGTTCAAAAACTCGTTATTGAAGAAATGGCTTATTTATGGTAGACTATATTGTAGTTATGCCGTTTATGTTGCATAGCGGGGAGGATAGGAGCCTGTGAGGAAACAAAAGATATATTTGGAAACGACATTGTTCAATTATTATTTCGATGAAGATAGGGACGCACACCCCGATACCATTACGCTGTTCGAGGAATGTGCGGCGGGTAAGTTTGAGCCGTATACATCGAGCCATGTAATTGACGAAATAGAAAATGCACCTGCGGATAAAAAAGAAAAAATGCTTGCCCTAATCAAAAAGTACGATATCCCCGTTCTTGCCGCGACGGACGAAACAGACACTCTTGCGGAACGCTATATTTCGGAGGGCGCGCTTCCGCAAGGTTCGCTGACGGACGCAAGCCACATCGCCGCCGCTTCCGTCTATTCGCTTGATATGATAATCAGCTTGAACTTCCGGCATATCGTCCGCGACAAAACGATTGAAATGACAGCCGCGATAAACACTTTACTTGGCTATTCCAAAATCAAAATTAAATCTCCAATGGAGGTGATTGACGATGAAAAAACCCGATACCATCTTGGACGAGATTCACGCAATACGCCGCAAGATTGATGAAGAAACAAAAGATATGACTCCGGCACAGAGAGTGGAGCGCGTGAACAGAATCGGCGAAGCCACCGCCAAGAAATACGGCTTCAAAATCATCGCAAGCGCGGAGGAAATCGCGCAGCAGTAAAAGGGGAGCTGTGTTATGTCAGAAATTATCAGGCACGATGTAAATGAGGAGTGTGCGTACTCCGGCATGGTGGAGGCGGGGGGTTTTGTCTTTGTTTCCTTCTGCGCGTGCGACGGTTCAGGGTCTGCCGAATCACAAATCAACAGGGTTTTCGCCCACGAGGGGCTGCTCTTTCAGCTCGACGCAATCGCGTACCGGGGTATCGGAGGATAGAAATGTTAGACGAAATTAAGACCATAGCGGAGCAACACGGGGCTAAGTGTACAATCATTTCCGTCGATAGACTCGAATGGCTGAAAAACGACTTGGACGAGCTGCGAAACGATTTGAGATTGAGCGGTTCGCAAAGGAGCAGAATCGCAAAAAGCGCCAATGTTGGCGGAATCCCTGACAAAACGCGCTCCATCATATTATTGGCGGTTCCGTGTGCCGCCGCCTATGTCAACCTCTTTTTTCGCAGGAACGGCAAAGAATATCAGATTTTCGGCCTCGCGCCCACCTATAAAGAGCCAACCGAAAAGCTGATTATGGAAACCATCGCTAACGCCGGTTATACCGTTTCCGACGCGGGCAACAGTCTGCCGCTGAAACGGCTGGCGGTTCAAAGCGGTTTGGCGGAATACGGGAAAAACAATATTACATATGTGAAAGGCTTGGGAAGCTATTTAAGTTATTATGCCTACTACACCGATATGCCATGCGAGGCGGATACTTGGCGGAAGGCTGTCGTATCGCCTTTTTGCGAGCATTGTGACATTTGCCTTCATAGCTGTCCAACAGGCTCAATCACCAAGGACTGTTTTATGATTGACAGCGGAAAATGTATGCGCAGGATAAACAGTGATAACCATGATTTTCCCGATTGGCTGCCGCCAACCGCCCACCACACCGTATTCGGCTGCCTGAAATGCCAAGGCCGATGCCCCATCAACGCGGAACGGACGGATGTGATTGACGTATATTTTGACGAAACGGAAACCGATATCATTCTTGGCGGAACGCCCAAAAAGATGCCGGAAGAATTAAAGCGAAAATGTGATATGCTATGGTATTTGAAGAGTAAAACGGCTTCGCGCAACTTACATAATTTATTGAGTCTGATGGATAGCGGGTATACGCCTTGCCTGTAAATGAGGGTCAAATAAAAATTTCAAAAATTTTTCCAAAAACCTCTTGATATACTCGAATGGGCGGGTTATACTCTATATGATAACCCATAATCGAGAAGGAGGATACCGTCTATGAGCGCTACCGCGGAGAAGGTTCGCGCGATTTTGGCGGCGCAGCTTGACATTGACGCCGACAAAATCGCCGCTACGACCAACATCGCCGAGGATTTGGGAGCCGACTCCCTTGACGTCGTGGAACTGATGATGTCTGTGGAGGAGGAATTTGAACTCACCATTGACGAGGACGCTGTTAAGGGTTTCCGCACTGTCGCCGACGTGGCGGCATACATCGACGAAAACGCCTAAGCGTTTATGAATCCGTCGCAGGCAGGCTTGAACGCCTGCCTGTGTCATAAGGAGGGATTGTATGCGGAGGGCGGCGAGCCTTATCGCGGCGGCTTTGCTGGCGGCGCTGTTATCCGGCTGCTTCGACGCGGAGAATCTGATGCAGGCGCCCCGTCCCGCCGTGCAGTATCAGCGCCTTCAAGGCCACATAGATGCCCTGCTTGCCAACGGCTATACATACAGCGCCCCTCTTTCCGGCGACCATCGGCAGCCCGTTTTGATGATTGACCTGACCGGCAACGGCGATGAGGAGGCCGTCGCCTTTCTGCGCAGCAGTGAGACGGAAATCGCGCTGGCCGTTTTCATCCCCCGTGACGGCGATTTCATTGCCCTGCCGCTCCTTTCCGAAAACGCCGAATCAGTTCATTCGGTGGCCTTTCACGACCTCACGGGCGACGGACGGCTGGAGATTATCGTGGGCTGGCAGGTTTTGCCCCTGCGGTTTATCTCGGTGTATTCTCTGGACGACGGCGGCCTGACGGAGATTTTCACCCGCCCGTTCTCCGGCCAGATGGTCTGCGATATCGAAGACTCCGGCACCCCCGCCCTGCTGCTGATTCAGATTGACGCTGAGACTGTGGAGATGGTCTCCTTCCGCGGCGGGGAACTGGCCGCTGCCTGTTCGGCGCCCCTTTCGCGCGGCGCGGAGGCGGTGCGGCGCTTGCTTTCCAGCCCTCTGCTGGACGGCGTCCCCGGATTCTATGTCACGTCCCAGTACCAAACGGTGACGGGGGAAGTGACCGACGTTTTCTCCTTCCGCAACGGCGTTTTGGTCAACATCTCCGTCAATATGGAAACCGGCGTCAGCGACCTGCTGGTGCGCCACCGCGAGATTCCCGCCGCCGACGTCAACGGAGACGGCGTGTTTGATTTGCCCCGTCAAGTGGAGCTGGAGAGCCACCCGGAGGACTTCAGCGGCGAGATTTTCTATGAAATACGCTGGAATTCCTATGAATCCGGCGGCCTTTCCTCCGAGACGGCCAGAACCTATCACAGCACCCTCCATAACTGGTACATTCTTCTGCCCGAGCAGTGGCCCGAACGGTATTCCGTCCGCCGCGCCTCCACGGCGGCGCAAACCGTCACCACCTTCTCCGTCCTCACGGACGAGGAAGACCCGGCGGATTTTCTGAAGATATATTTTCTCTCCCAGCCGGCCGCCGACCGGCCGCCGGTTCGCGGCCGCACCGTTCTGTCCGAGCAGAGCAACCAACTGGTAACGGCTGAAATCATCCCCCTGCGCGACGGCCTGACGCCGTTTGAAATGAGTGAGCAAGAGTTAAAGGCGATATTCCATCTTGACCTGATAGAATGGAGGAGCCCCTAATGCCGCAGAAATTATTGGTTCTTGAGGACGAGGAGAGCATCCGCAGCTTTGTGGTCATCAATCTCAAGCGCGCCGGCTATGACGTCGTTGAGGCCGGGACGGGCGAGGAGGCCATGCGCTGCATCGAAAGCCACCCGGATCTCCGGCTTGCCCTGCTCGATATCATGCTGCCGGGCGAGCTTGACGGCTTGGAGGTCTGCCGTCGTCTGCGCGCCCTGCGCCCCGGCACAGGCATCATCATGCTGACGGCAAAGACCCAAGAGCTGGACAAGGTCACCGGCCTTGTCTCCGGCGCCGACGACTACATCACAAAGCCCTTCTCCCCCACTGAGCTGATTGCCCGTGTGGACGCCCTTTCCAGACGCTTGGGCGGCGGGGGCGGTGAAACGCCGGACAGCGGGGTCGCGCTGCAAAGCGGCCCGTTCACCCTCAGCACCCGCAACCGCTCCTTGGAGAAAAACGGCGTGAAGGTCAAGCTGACGCAGGTGGAGTTCAGCATTGTCAAGCTGTTTATGGAAAACCCCGAGCGCGCCCTTTCGCGCGAGGAAATCCTTCTCCGGGTATGGGGCGAGGATTATCTCGGAGACTTGAAGATTGTTGACGTCAACATCCGCCGCCTCCGTATCAAAATTGAGGACGACACCGCCAACCCGGCGTTTATCACCACCGTATGGGGCTATGGGTACAAATGGGGAGGATAGGCAAGCAAAAATCCATCGTTTCCGGCATCCAGCGGCGCTGGATGCGCAGCGTGCTGACCGTATCGCTCCTGCTGGCGCTGGCGGTCATGGGCGCGCTGGCCATCGGCGTGAGCAACCACTACTATTCCTCGCTGACCTTTTCCCTTGAGTCCCGCGCTTCGCTGTACGCAAGCGTTATATCGAGAAACCATCTCGCCAGCTTCGATGAATATGTGCGTATCATCAACGCCCTTGTCAATGAGTTTGAGGAACGCGACCAAATTGAGCTGCAATTCATCACCGGCAGCGGGCGGCTGCAAATCTCCTCCGTATCCACCATGTCGGGGCTGACCGTCGACACCCCCGACGTGCGCGCCGCGCTTCAATCGGAGCCGTCAAGGCCGTTTATCGGCAGCAATGTCGTCACCGGGGAGCGCGTGATAGCGGCGTCAAGCCCTATCCTTTCGCAAAACGGCAACGCCGTCGGGGTGGTGCGCTGTGTCACCAGCCTAGAGCCTGCCGACGCCCGAATCCTTCAGTTTGTGGGCTGGTCGGCGCTGGTGAGCGTCTTTTTCCTGTTTATCATGCTTGCCACAAACTATCTTTTTCTGCGCAACATCCTAAAGCCGGTGCAGGAAATCAACCGCATTGCCGCCCGCATCGCCGAAGGCGGCTACGGCGTGCGTATCGAGAAGGAATACCCCGACGAGATGGGCGAGCTGGTCAACAACATCAACCATATGTCCGGCGAGATACGCGCCTCCGAACGGATGAAGAGCGACTTCATCTCCTCCGTCTCCCACGAGCTGCGCACCCCCCTCACCGCCATCAGCGGCTGGGGTGAAACGCTCCTCTCCGCCGACATGAACGACGCGTCCGAGATGCGGAAAGGCATCCGAATCATGCTCAAGGAGACGACCCGCCTTTCCAGCATGGTGGAGGAGCTGCTGGACTTCACCAAAATCGAAAGCGGGCGCTTAACGCTTGATATCGAGCCGATTGACCTCGCCTCGGAGCTGGAAGAGGTCGTCTATCTGCATATGGACGCCCTCAAGCGCGAGGGCATCACGCTGATATACCGCCAGCCAGACGACACGCCGGAGATTATGGGCGACCGTTCGCGCCTCAAGCAGGTCTTTGTCAACATCCTTGACAACGCCGCCAAGCACGGCGGCGGCGGCAAACGCATTGACGCCGCACTGACCTACAACGAGCAGTGGGCCGTCATCACCGTGAGGGACTACGGCCAAGGCATCCCCGAAAGCGAGCTTCCGCACATCAAGTATAAATTCTACAAAGGCAGCTCCACAGCCCGCGGAAGCGGCATCGGCCTGTCCGTCAGCGACGAAATTATGCGCCTGCACGGCGGCGAGTTGCGCGTGGAACCCGCCGAAGGCGGCGGCGTCTTGGTCACGCTGACGCTGCCAAGGGAAGAAGCGGCGGAGGGATAATCCCGGAGGGTTGCGCCGGATGAGCGAACCGTAAAACAAAAAGAGCCGGCGCGCCGCCGGCTCTTTGGTTTCAATATTTCCTCACCAGACCAGCCTGAACTCTGCGTAATCCCAGTAGTTCCAGTAATGATTGCGGATTTGCTCGCTGTATTCGGGGTAGATTCCCGCAATCGTTTGGTAGAAGAGATAGGCAAACGTGTTTGCGCTCGAATCGGCGCTTGTACTCAAGGGCGTATTCCCGTTTACAATCAGCTCCAGCGATTGAAACAAGCTCTTCAGTTGGCTTATGTCAAAGTCCGCCAGACTGTGCGCGCCGCGGGAAATGTCGCGTATGTCCGATACGTCGCCGCTGACGGTCACCGTCAGCTCTCCGGCCAAGGAGACTTGCTCGTAGCCGAAATCAACATCAAGCGAGTTGAGGGTGAAGCTGAACGCGTCGCCGGTTGACCGAATCCGGCCGGTGAGGCTGAATATCTCGTCCGAACCGGCCAGAGCGTTCACGGTCATTCTGCCGCTGCCGATGATGCTGGTATTCACGCGGATGGTGTCCATATTGGGGCCGCGCACGGTGAGTGTGCTGGAAAACTCGCCGTTGACCGGCACGTGCTGTCCTTGGATATCTATGGTGGCTGTGTTTCTGTCCCAGCCGCTTCTGTCGCTGACTTTGATTTGGATGTGGTCAATCAGGTTTTTCTCGCCGAGCAGATGCGCCGATATGGAAACCGAGCTTCCCGGCTCCGAAACGTCCAGTTGAATCCCGCTGACAATGTTCCGGCTGTTGATGAACAGCGTCAGCTCCGCGTCGCGCAGATGTATCTGCCGAAGCTCCCTGTACATCTCGTCCCGCATGGTTCTGTACTCGTTTTCAAAGGAAACCCCGGGAATCATGTTTTCCATCGGGCGCATGGCCTCGATGACATAGTCCAGATAAATGTCCGCCAAAGCCTCCAGCATTTCCCGCAAAGCGCCGTCGTCAACGGCGGCGGTCATGGCCGAGCCTCTGAACCCGTCGGGCATTTCCGCGGAGGTGTTTTCCCGGAAATTGAGGGATTTGAGGAAAGCTTCGACAATTTCGGCGATGTCTTCTTCAAAGCCGTCGGTGGATTCCGTTTCGGGGAACAGAAAGCCCAAATCCAGCGACATGGCTTCATCCACAGGAAGTCCCAGCGCGGCCAGCTCCCTGCCGAACGCCGACGTGCTGACGGCCCAGCTCACATCGTCGTTAAACCCGGCGGCGATTTTCTGCATATCGGCATACAGCGTCAGCAGCACCGACTCCCCGTCCCAACCGGCGCGGATATCCAGCGAGGTGCGCTTGTTGTCCAAGTCATATAGCATGTCATATCCGGCTTGCAGCTTGGATAAGTCGAATTCCTGCGTTCCCCAGCGGCTGTTGTTGGTTAGGCGGACGCCGTTCAATTCGGTCGCCACGCGCACCGAGCCGTCGGGCAAATCGGGGATGCCGAAGGCGCGCCGGGCGCTTTTCAGCTCGCCGCTCAGGACGCTCCCCGTCCTGCCGAAGGCGTAGCTTATGTACATATCCGTGTTGACGGCCTTCAGGATGGCCGGGAACAGCAGCCAGCCCAAGCCGCCCAGAAGAATCACCGCGCTCACCGCGGCCGCGATGACTGGCAGTCTCTTTTTCTTCGGGGGAATGGCCGTCCCGGTGTACCGCGGTATGGCCGCCGCCGCTTGCGGGGACTGCACATCCCACCAGATGGGCGTTTCAGCCGCCGCGCCCCCCGGCGGCTGTGAGGAATACGCAGCCGGAACAGGCCGCGCGGCCTGTTCCGGCTGCGGGGGACGGTTTACGGTCTGCGCGCCGCAGCCCGTGCAAAACTTCGCGCTGTCACGTATGGATGTCCCGCATTGTGAGCAAAACATACCCTTTCTCCCCTTTATGGTTTTGATTTTGCCGCGTCAGCCCTTCACCGAACCGGCGGCGACGCCCTTTGTGATTTGGTTTCTAAAAATCAGATAGAAAATCAAGATGGGAATCAAGGAGATTGACAGAGAGGTGAACAGCTTTCCGTAGTCCGAGCCCAAGGTTCCGGCAAAGCGGCCCACGGCGGCGGGGATGGCCTTGTATTTGTCGCCGGCCGTCATAAGGTTCATCAGGATGAATTCGTTCCATGTCGCCGTGAAGGTAATAATCGCGAGGGTGACTGAAACGGGGGCGCACATCGGGAAGACAATCCGGGCGAAAATCTTCAGAAAGCCCGCGCCGTCGATTCTGGCGGCCTCAAGCAATTCGTCGTGGATGCCCTTCATAAAGTCGGTGCATAGGTAGACCCCCATAGGAAGCCCCAGCCCGATATAGGGAATCAGCACCCCAAGACGGGTGTTGTAGAGACCCACCGCGTTCACCATCAGGAAGAGGGGTATCAGAATCGACTGAATCGTGAGGAGGATGCCGACGACAAAGAGGCCGTGGAGCAGCGGCGTGATTTTATACCGTATCTTGGCGAACGCGAACCCCGCCATGTTGGACAGCAGCACCACCAACACAACCGTAATGACCGCGTAAATCACGCTGTTTGAGAAGAAGGTGCTGAATCCGCCCCGAACCCACACAAACTCGTAGTTGCCGAAAAACCATTCCGCCGGGAATGAGAGCTTGTTGGTGGTGAGATACACTTGGTTGGTCTTGAAGGACTGAAGCAGGAGCCAGAAAATCGGATAAATCGACAGAACGGCGAATACGGACATGACAAGATAAATGAAAACTTTTGTCACAATCGAGACACTGCGGTTATCCATCCTCTACTCCTCCTTTCCGCCGAATATTCTTCCCACTCTCCGCGTGACGACAATCAGGATAACGCTGATTAGCACCATCACCGTGGAAATCGCATTGGCAAGGGGATAGTTCGCCGAGCCTTGGAAGGCCGACTGATACATATACAGCGAAAGCACCCGCGTCTGGCCCGCCGGGCCGCCGCTGGTCATGGCGTAAATCAGGTCGAAGGTTCTCAGAGAGCCGGAGATGGCAAGTATCGCGCAGGTGATGATTACGCCGGTCATGGCGGGCAGGATGATATGGTAAAGAATCCGGCCTTCCTTGGCGCCGTCAATTCTGGCGGCCTCAATGATGGCAGGGTCTATACGCTGCATGTTGGCTAAAAAGATAATCATGTAAAAGCCGGTAAACATCCACAGGATGACAAGGAGCACGGGAATCATCGGCCGGGTGTTGAGGGTGAACACCGCATCCGGGTTGAATGTACGGACGATTTCCATATACACCGAATGGGGGCCCATAATAAAGGCTTTGAACAGCACGCCGATGATAATCGGCGAGATGACATAGGGGAGAAAAATCATCGACTGAAAGAATCTGGTTCCTGTTTTGATGAGCTTCCGCGAGAGGATATACGCCATTGCGAATCCGAGGGGAATCTGGCCGAACACGGAGACGCCGACGATGTACATGTTGTTGAGCAGCGAGGTGTAGAAGTTGCCGGTCGGCTCTGTGAACATCCATATGTAGCTTTTGAACCCGACAAACTGGATATCGGAATTGCCGAAGATTGGGCCGCCGTTGTAGTTGGTAAGGCTTAACAGGACTGAGAATATGGTCGGAAAGGCCACGACCGCGAGGTATATAATCACGGCGGGCAGCGCCAGCACCATGTATGATAGTCTTTTCTCACCTTTTATAGTCATACGGTCTCCCCATCCATTATTTGTTTATTTTATCGCCCTTTTCCATGTTTCCCCCGCCAAAGGCGGGGGAAACATGTCCAAAACCGATAATTTAATTATTGGGCCGCTTTCCAAGCGTCAAAGGCGGCTTGTGTAAGCTCGGCCACCTGCTGCGGGGTCTGGATGCCAAACCCGAGCGCTTGGAGGCCGTCGTTCAGCGGCGTATACACGGGGCCGTCGAACACCCCGTCGATAACCGCAGTCGCCCTGTCATACTCGTCGCCGAACTTCGTACCCGTCACCTGCAAGGGTTCCAAGGTCATCGCGGAGAAATCAACGTCCAGTCTGGAGGGAGTGCCGATTCCGCCCGTTTCAACCAAGAAGGTTAGCGTCTCTTGGCCGACAAGCCATTTCACCAGCGTCCAAGCGGCTTCCAGCTTAGCGGAGCCGTCTGCGAGATTGGCGTTGATGCCCCAGCCGGTCGCCAGAACCACTGAGTTGGATCTGTTGAACTTCACGCCCGGAAGGTCGATTTCGGGGAAGACGGTCATCAGGATGTTTTCCTGTCTCGCGGGGTCAATCAAAGCCTCTCCGGTGTTGGCGTCGGTCAGGAAGTCTCCCACGCGCCAGTCGCCGTCGATGTAGTAGGCGGCTCTGTTGGTGGCAAAGAGGCCCGGGCTGTCGCCGTAGTCGAGGACGAGGGATGATTGATCCAGCACGCCGTCGTCATACATTGTTTTGATGAAATCCAAGGCGGCGACAAAATCGGGGTCGGTAAACTTGGCTTCGCCCGAATGAATCTTCGTCTCCCAGCCTTCGCCCATGAAGCGCCCGGCGACCAGAGAGAACAGGCAGGACTGCATGACCCATGTGGATTCATTGGCCATCAGAACGGTTTCGTAGCCCGCGTCACGGAGGATGGGCACCTGAGCCTTCAGCTCGGAATAGGTCTTGGCCGGCTCAAGCCCGACGGCGTTCAGCACTTCCAAGTTGACATAGAACGCGTTGGTCGCGGTCAGGCCGCGGGGAATCATCGCGAGGTAGCCGCCACCCTGAAGGGCCGGGTTCATCGCCTCGGGGCTGTAATACTGAGCAAGCCCGTCGCGCGCGACAAGGGGGCCCAAGTCTTTGAGCTGGCGCTGTGAGTGAAGGGTGGTGGAGCGGCCCGACGGCCACACATAAAGGACGTCCGGGAGCGTGCCCGCCGCGGCGTGGGCCTCGGTGGCGTTGTGGAAGGGCTCTTCAAATTCGTCTTCTCTGACGATTTTGATGTTCGGGTGAGCCTTCTCAAAGGCGTCCCAGACCCTTTCGATTTCCTCAAGGGCGCCGGGGTTGACCAGTGAGAAATAGTTCAGCACACGCAGTTCAACTTCTTCGTCGGTGCCCGAACCGCTGCCGCCGCTGTCGCAGGCCGCGACAAAGGCGAATGCCATGAGAGACGCGAGGAGCAGTGCAAGTAGGCGTTTGGTTTTCATGTAGTTCCCTCCAAAAAAATAATATATCGTCACGGCCCGGAGGCCGAGAGCGATTGTGGTAGCGGGGGCTTCAAACGCGGGTTATGTCTGATAAAAAGGCAAAGACCCTGCGTTGCCGCTATTCTATCCCATCTTGACCATCTTGTCAAGAATTTTTTTAGCAACGGTTTCCTTTGTCGTGCAATTTTACCAAAGCGCGGCGGGCAAACGCTACTCCGCCGCCGTCAAAAAGGCGGCCGCGTATTTGTGCATCAGCTTGCGTGTGCCGCCCTCCTCAAAGGCGATTTCCAACATGGCGTCGCCGCCCATCGGCGTTACCGCCAGCACCACGCCCTTGCCGAAACGCTTATGCGCGACGGCGTCGCCCTTGCTGATGGAAAGCTGGGGGGCAGGCTGGGGAGACGGACGGGCGGCGGGACGGACGCCCCCTTCCCTGCCGGGACTGCCGAAGCCGGGGCGTTCCGCAAAGACGGGGGCTTCCCGCGCGGCCTGCGGCGCAACGCCCATCTCCTCTATAAATCTTGAGGGAAGGTTATGCGACGTTTGGCCGTAGAGCATCCTCTGCTCGGCGCGGAGGACAAACAGCCGCTCCCGCGCCCTTGTGACGGCGACGTAGCACAGGCGGCGCTCCTCCTCCACGGCCGCCGGGTCATGCCATGAACGGACGCCGGGGAAGATGCCCTCCTCCATTCCGGCAAGGAAGACGGCGGGGAATTCCAGCCCTTTGGACGCGTGCATGGTCATCAGGGTAACGGCGTTGTCCCCCTCGTCAAACTTATCCAAATCGGTAAAGAGCGCGGTATCGTCCAAAAAGCCGCCCAGCGTCGGTTCCTCGGCGTCCTCCTGATACTGCGCGATGTTGGTTTTCAGCTCCCTGACGTTCTCCAGCCGCCCGCGCGACTCGTCGTCGTCCTTCTCCGTCAGCATCCGCGCATAGCCGGAGCGCTCCAGCACATCGTCGTACAGCATGGGCAGCGGCAGCGTTTCCGCCGCCAAGCCCCACGCCCGCACCGTTTTGGCGAACGCCGCCAGCACCGCCGCCAGACGCGCCAGCTCCGGGTAGGTCTCCGCCTTTTCGACGACGCCGAAGCAGCTCACGCCGTCCCGCGCCGCCAGCGCGCGTATCACGGCGACGCCCTTCCCGCCCACGCCGCGCGCCGGCACGTTGATGACGCGCATCAGGCGCAAATCGTCGTCCGGGTTATGGATAATCTGCAAATAGGCCATCATGTCCTTAATCTCAGCGCGGTCAAAAAACCGCGTCCCGCCCACGACCTTATAGGGGATGCCGCTCAGCCTGAGCTGCTGCTCCACCCGGCTCGACTGCGCATTCATGCGGTAAAGCACGCAGAAATCCCGGAAATTTGAGCCGACGGCAATCCCGTTCAGCACCGTCTCGGAGATAAACCGGGCCTCGTCGTTTTCGCTCAGCGCGGCAATCAGCTTCACCGGCTCGCCCGGTTCCGACCCTGTCCACAGCGTTTTCCCCTTCCGCCCGTAGTTTTTGGATATGACGCTGTTCGCCGCCCGCAGGATGTTCCCCGTCGAACGGTAATTCTGCTCAAGGCGGATGACCCTTGCCTCCGGGTACTGCCGCTCGAAGCTGAGGATGTTGTCAATCGTCGCGCCCCGGAACCCGTAGATGGACTGGTCGTCGTCGCCCACGACGCAGAGGTTGCGGTGTCCCGCCGCCAGCATGGAGACGATATGGTACTGCAAGCGGTTGGTGTCTTGGTATTCGTCTACTAATATATATGAAAACCGGCGCTGGTAATGCTCCAGAATGTCCCGGCGCTCCCTGAAAAGGCGCACCGTCAGCGCGAGGATATCGTCAAAGTCCAGCGCGTTCGCCTCAAAAAGCCGCTTTTGGTATACGCCGTAGCACTCCGCGGCGATTCTCTGGAAAAAATCGTCCGGCGCGCTTTCCGACAGGGCCTTGGCGTCCAGCTCGTTATCCTTCGCCCTGCCGATAATGGACAGAACCGCCTGCGGGTTGACGCGCTTTTCGTCATAATTGAGGGCCTTCAGCACCTCCTTCATCACCCGCTTCTGGTCGTCCGCGTCGTAGATGGTAAACCCACTCTTATACCCCAAGGCGGTGATATCGCGCCGCAGAAAGCGCACGCAGGCCGCGTGGAAGGTCATCCCCCACACGTCGCTGCCCTTCGCCCCCAAGAGGCTGACCAGACGGGCCTTAATCTCCCCGGCCGCTTTGTTTGTGAAGGTAATCGCCAGCACCGCCCACGGGGGAGTGCCGTTGCGGATAATCTCCGCGCAGCGCTCGGTCAGCACGCGCGTCTTCCCGCTCCCCGCGCCCGCCAGCACCAGCAGAGGCCCCTCGGTCGTCAGCACCGCCTCGCGCTGTTCATTGTTCAAATGTGTCAAATCCGTCATTCGTTTTCCTTTCCACCGGCAGAAGGCTTAAAATTTTTGAGTAGAGCCAATATCGAGTGCCGCCCAGATGTATATGCGCGCGGCGCTCCAAAACCTCCACGTAATGCCGCAGCGTACCGCTTTCCTCCGGCGTGAGCGGTTCGTCGGCGTAGCAGGATTTGCCGTAGACGTCGGCCACGCGGCGCATGATATAGAGCTTGGTGGGCCACGCCTCGTCGGCGCGGTCGGCAAATTCGTTCAGCGTTTCCTCCGGCTTGGGCGTCACCTCGGCGTGGCTCACCAGCCAGAGCAGACGCCTGTAGATGCGCCTCACCGTCTTTTGGCTGTAGGGGATGGCGGCCAGCATCCTGTCAAAACGCTTGCGGCGTATCCGCATCACCAGCCACGCCCCGTACAGCGTCAGCGGCGGCAGAAGGTAACGGAGGATGCTCAGCCAAGGGACTTGAGACCCTCTCCCCGTCCCGCCCGCGCCCGCGCCGTCCGGGCTTGGCGACGGCAATACGGACGGATTCTGCGGCGAGGGCGGCGGGGACGGCATGTCCGGCGAGGGATACGGCGTTTCGGGCCGCACCCGCTCGGGGAAGATGACCTCCTCCATCCGGTTGTAGCCGGGCGTCGGCTCAAACCGCGTCCAGCCCTGTCCCTCAAGCCAGACCTCCACCCACGCGTGGGCGCGCTCGTCGGTATACAGAAAGTCGCGCCCTTCCTGCTCGTCGCTTGGGGCAAACCCCTCCGCATACCGGGCCGGAAGCCCCGCGGCGCGGCACAGCACCGCCATCGCCGTGGCGAAATAGGTGCAGTAGCCCTCCCGCGCCTCAAAGAGGAAATATTCAACAAAGTCCCTGTTCGCGGGCGCGGACGGCATATCCGCGTTATAGGCGAAGCCCTCCAGCAGATAGCGTTCGATAGACAGCGCGTTGTAGTAGCCGTCGCCGTAGACGGCAAGGCTCCGCGCCAGCGTGATGACGCGGGCGGGCAAATCGGACGGCAGACGGCGGAAATCCTCCGGCGCGTCCTCCGGGAGGTTCGTATCCCACGAACGGTAGAGCGGCGGCGCGTCCCCCTTGTCGGCGGCCATCGCCGTATAGGACAGGCCGGCGCCGGGGTCGTCCCGCAGGCGCAGGACGTCTCCGGTAAACCACACTGGGCTGCCGGGCAGGGCCTCCTCCGGCCTGCCGCCGGACAGGAGCGCCGTGCCGTAAGGCAGATACAGCCGTGTGCCGCGCAGCGTCTCGTAGGTGATGCCGTATGTCTGAACGACGGCGGGTATCTCCGTCAAAGCGCCCGTCTCTAAGTCCAGCCCCTCGAAGCCGTCGCCGACCCAGCGCCGCCCGTCATACTCCACACCGACGCCGCCGCGCAGATACGGCCCCTCCACGGTATACGCCTCGCTCCGCAGGGTCAGCATCAGTTGTCCGGCCGGGCGGAAAGGCCCGCCCAAATCCCGGCCCACATTGGTAATCTGCGTGGCAAGCAGCCGTCCGCCGGATCCGGGCCCGCCCGAGCCGCCGATAAAGCCGGTGATGTTCATCTCACGGAAAAAGCGGAACGGGTCGGCGTCCGGCGTGACCAAGATTCCCGCGGCAAGCACCGCAATCAGGCAGGCCGGCAGCGCCGCCAGAAGCCTCATGCCGAGCAGCGGCGGCAAAGCGCGGCGCGCCCGTTTTTCCGCCGCCTCCTCTTCCTCGTCCCATTGAAGCGGGGGTTCCGCCGTATGCGCCATTTGGAGCAGGACGGAGAACATAAAGCCCCAAACAAGCCACCGCGGATAAGAACCCGCGCCCATCTCTATCCCGTAAAAGAGCGTGCCGCCCACCAGAAGCAGTACCGGCGCCGGGGAACGGCAGCGGATGAGGATGAAGACCGGCGCGGATATGGCAAGGGCAATCAGCATTGAGCTGAGACGCTCAAAGCCGGGATTGTCGCCGGCGTTCCAAATCCATTTGATATAATCGTTCAGCAGTTCCAGCATCGGCTCATGCCAGTCGTAGAGCCAGAAAACCGGCGCCAGAATCAGCAAAAACGGCAGGGCGCGCACCACATACCTCGCGTACGCCGCCGCCAAGGCGAAGAACAGGCAGCAACCTATGACCGCGAGGAAGACGCCCGGCGCGTCAAACGGGATGATGAAGAGAAACGTCGCGCCGTAGGTCAGCGTGAACGCGGCCAGCACCGACAGCGGCAAATCCCATGTCAAAACCTTCCTCATGGCATAAGCTCCGTGACCCGCACCAAGCCGGCCGACTCAACCGGCGTCCGGCGGACGCCGCCGAATGTCCGCACAAGGGCCAGCTCAATGGGAATATCCTGCGGAAACGCCGCCAGCAAATCCCCGCTGGGCGGCCGCGCGCAGAACAGATACAGCATTTGCGCCCGTTCCGCCCCGTTCAGCAAGCCCTCCGGCGGCACGGCGGACGCGAATTCCACGACGCTCATGGCATGGTGAAGCTCTCCGAACATACGCATATCGCGTCCGGTACAGCCGCGTATCCGGCTGCCCTCGGCGTAGACCAGCGTTGTTTCAATCCGCCGCTCCAGCGCGTAGCGGACGACGGACAGGCAGGACTCAATCAAAGCGTCCTCGCAGGACTTGACGTCGTCCGCCTCGAAGGGGGATAAATCGAGGACGACCAGCAAGCGGCGGTTTTCAAGGCTTTCGTATTGGCGCACCATCAGCTCTCGGCGGCGGGCTGTCAGATTCCAGTGGATACGGCGCGGCGAATCGCCGTAACGGTATGTCCGGCTGTCAACGGCCGGCTCGTCGCTGCTCTGGGTGAACAGCCCGCCCTGCCCCTGCGGATCCAAGCGCCGCTTCCACACCTCAGAAATGGGAAGCAGCTTGGGCATGACCTTCAGCGTCAGCGGGTGGGGCTTGCGGGCGCTGAGCTTGGTCAGGCGGAAGGGGTCGGAGACGCGGACGCTCTCCACCAGCATGACATACAGCCCCCTGTGCGGCGGGCTGAACTTCGCGATATGGTTTGCGCTGCCGTACGGCGCCAGCGCGGTTTCAAAGGACGCCCCGTTTCCCGTAACGCCGCGTGTGGACGAGAGCCTCACCTCCGCCCATGTCAGCGGAAACAGCCCTTTATTGCGGATTTGCAAGGCGTAGCGCGCTTCGCCGCCCCTGACGCAGACGTCGCCGTCAAGGGCGTGGCGGACGGCGATTCGCCTCTTGGACAGCAGCGCGGCCAGCGCCGCCGCCCCCGCCAGAGCAATCAGCGCCGCAACCATATGATACGCAACCTCCCCGCCGAGCAGCGACGCGGCCATCAGCGAGATAAAAAGCGAGACGGCGTACCACAAACGCGCGGAACGCAGTTTTTTCATTGCTGCCGCCCCATCGGAACCGGGACGCGCCTCAAAAGGTCTTCCAGCACCCACGCCGCGGTGACGCGGCGCAGTTTGCTTTCCGGCTTGACGACCATGCGGTGCGCCAGCACCGGCTCGGCGAGGGGCTTGACGTCGTCCGGCGTGACATAGCCGCGCCCGTGGTAAAGCGCGCGCGCCTGCGCCGTATGGAAGAGCGCCATCGTCCCGCGCGGGGAGACGCCCAGCGCGACGTCGGGGTGCGAGCGCGTCGCGTTGGCGATTTGCACGAAATAGTCGTACAGGCTGTCGTCCACATGGATTTTCCGCACCGCCTTCTGCAGGGCGATGATTTCCTCCGCCTTGGCCACCGGCTTGACTTCCGGCTCCGTCTCCTTGAAGCGGCGCAGGATGCTGCGCTCGTCCTCCGGCCGTGGATAGCCTATGGAGATACGCATGAGAAAGCGATCCATCTGCGCCTCGGGCAGCGGATATGTCCCCACAAAGTCGGCGGGGTTTTGCGTCGCCATAACCATAAAGGGCGACGCCATCGGATATGTAACGCCGTCAACGGTGACTTGGTTTTCCTCCATCGCCTCCAGCAGGCTGGCCTGCGTCTTGGGGCTGGCGCGGTTGATTTCGTCGGCGAGGATGAGGGAGGAAAAAATCAGGCCCTGACGGTACTCAAAGTCCCCGGTTTTCTGATTATACAGAGAGAAGCCGGTGATATCGCTCGGCATGATGTCCGGCGTAAACTGGACGCGGCGAAACGAACAGCTCACGCTGCGCGACAGCGCCGACGCCAAGGACGTCTTGCCCACGCCGGGTACGTCCTCCACCAGAATATGGCCGCCGCAAAGCAACGCGAACAGCGAAAGCTCCACCGCCCCGCGTTTGCCGACAATGACCCTCTCGATGTTATCCGCAATCCTTGACAAATACCCCCGCGCCGCGCTGAAATCCTCCGCCATTGGCTTGTCCCCTCTCCTATCGCGCTATCCCCTCTATCATACCTTCAAGGAGACGGGTTGTCAAAGGGAAATATTTATGCAAGCGGTATGCTCACGCAAACGCAGCGCCGCGCCCAAAACCACGCGCTATCCCGTAAACGCCGACAGCTTTTCCTCAAACGCTTCCGCCGCTTCGGCGGTCAGATGGAAGTCGCTGTATAACGCCAGCTTTTCCGTCACCATTTCAGCCGTTATCCCCTCCCGCGCATAGTCTTCGGGCGTGTGGAGGTACATCCACGCCGGGGTATTTTCGGCGAGAAGCGTTGTTTTGTGAAAAAATATGCTTGCCGCTTGACTTATGCCGGAAAATGGCGTATTCTGTAATCCAGCTCAAACTTTTATTCTCAAAAAGAGGTGACGGTATGTTTTGCTCCAACTGTGGGACTATGTTCGACGAAGGCGCCAGATTCTGCGCGGAATGCGGCACGCCGAGGGAGGAAGCGCCCTCCGCTCCGCCGCCAATGTATCCGCCCGAAACCCCGGAGCCGCCGCCCTTTGTATACCCGGAGCCGCAACCCCCGGCATACCCGGAGCCGTTCCCTTCTGTGTACCCGGAGCCGGCGGCGGTTCAGCGGCCCGCCATGAAAAAGGGCTTTGACGCCAAACTCGTCATCATCCCGCTCGCGGTGGCGGCCGTGATGGCCGTCGCGTTTGCCGCGCTGTGGTATTTCGGCGTCATTTCCTTCGGCGGCGAGTCCGGGACGTATGTGTCCGGCGACGACCACCCGTCCCCTTTCCCGTCCGTGCCTGCATCCCAGCCTCCTCCGGCTCCGTCCGAGTTCTCCCCCGAGCCTTCGCCGCCGCCCGTCGGCCCGCACACGGCGAGCTGGCGCGGCGCAGGCGAGATTCGGATCGACGGGACGACCTTGGTTGACTTCATCCCGGATCAAACGGGCGTGTGGCTTATCTACACGACCGACAACGATGCCGGCGACCCCTTCTTGGAGCTGCACGACGGTTCCGGGGTCATCGCGTCGGACGACGACGGGGGGGAAGGCGTCAACGCGCGCATTTCCATCCGTCTCGAAGCGGGAGAAGCCATTACCATCCACGCGAAATTCTACAGCGGCGACGCCGGGAGCTATCTCTTGGTCGCCGAGCTTGCCCCCACCGCCGCCTTGCTTTCCCGCGACGGCGGCGACGTCTTGGTGAGCGACACGACCGATTTTGAGTTCTCTCCCGGCCATTCCGGCACGTGGGATATTTTCACCTACGACAACGGCGGAAGCGACCCCATGCTGGAGATTTTTGATTCATACGGGCGCATGATTGCCCAAGACGACGACGGCGGCGACGGCATGAACGCCTACCTATCCGTCTACCTTGACGAGACCGAAACCTATCTCATCCGCGCCAAATTTTACGGCAGCGGCACCGGCAGCTATCGTTTGAGCGTCTTGGCCAACACGAATCACCACAACGGCGACCAATGGAGCATCCCGTCCGGCGGCGGCGATATCTGGATTGAGCATGAGGCGTACTATGAATTCGTCCCCGACCGTTCCGGGTATTGGAATTTCCTCACCTACGGCCAAACCGGCGACCCTCTTCTGACCCTGTATGACCAAGACTGGAACGTCATCGCCTCGGACGACGACAGCGGCGACGGCATAAACGCGCATATCACCGTCTATCTCGAAGCGGACAGACTCTATTTCCTCCACGCCGCTTTCTACGCCGGCGGCCAAGGCAGCTATGTCCTGTCCGTGTGGGAGCTGGGCTAATGGGACGCTAGGATGATGCAAATGGACGGTACGGCGGGGGCATGGCCGCCGAAACGGGGAGAAACGGTATGATTCAGAATAGGCGTTTTGCCCTCGCGTACCGGGCGGGCGCGTGTTTGTTCGCCGTGGCCGGGCTGTTGAAGCAGATTGGCGTTTTCAGCGGGACGGTCAGCTTTAGGACTTTTATGTACTACACCATCCAAAGCAATCTTCTGGCCGTCACCCTGTTCGCCTATCTCGCCGTAAAAACGGCGGGGAGCCTTCGTGAAGGGGCATACGGAAACGCCGGGTGGCGGCCCCGGCTTGGGATGGTCTGCGCGGTCAACGTGTTTCTGACGTTTGTGGTTTTCTGGGCGCTGCTGGTGCCGCAGGGGATAACCTCGGAGTATCTGTTGTCCTTTGAAAATCTGGCGGTTCACGCCGTGACGCCGCTGTTGTGCCTGTTCGACTACATCCTCTTCGCTCCGGCGGGGCGCTTGAAGTACCGCGACGTGTACTATGTCTGCTTATTCCCGCTGCTGTATGTGGTTTTCACAAGCGCCGCGGGGCTGGCGGGGTATGTCTACCGCTATGAAGGCGTCCTCAGCGGCCCGTTTTCCAGCCATATAGACATTGTCCCCATCCGGTTCCCGTATTTCTTCCTTGACTTTGACAAGCTCGGTATGGCTGTCTTTGTGTACATCGGCGGGATTATGGTGTTCTTCCTCCTGCTTGGCCACGGCATATACTTCATCGACCGCAACATACGGAAGAATCCGGCAGTCTCCCCGCCCGGAGAACCGCCGGAATAAACAGCGACCGCATCAAGGCCGTCTTACAGCGAGACCCGCGCCCCGACCTCAAACACCGCCTCGCAGAGGCCCTTATACGCGTCCAAGCACCGAGGGAATATGTATGTCTTTTCGCTAAGTGAAATACCTATCTCGCTTGCCACCTCCATTTGCGTTTTGCCTTCAAAGAAGCGCAGGGAGAGGATATGCTTTTCACGGTCGCTCAGGTGGCTGATGGCCTCCTTGAGGGAGATGCGCTCCAGCCATACCTCGTCGGTGTTTTTTGTGTCGGAGACTTGATCCATCACACAGATGGCGTCGCCGCCGTCGGAGTAGACCGGCTCGAACAGGCTGACCGGGTCCATGATGGCCTCCAGCGCCATGACCACATCCTCGCGCGGCAAGTCCAAGTGCTTGGCAATCTCGTCGGTGGACGGCTCCTTCTGGCTTTGCGCCGTCATCTTCTCCCGCGCCTGCAGCACCTTATACGCCGTATCCCGCACCGACCGCGACACCCGGATGGCGCTGTTGTCCCGCAGATAACGGCGTATTTCGCCGATAATCATCGGGATGAATGTCCATTGGGGAGAACACTGCTGTTACTGAACATTCGCGTGGTTTTGGATGTACTCGTCAATGCTGCCGATGATATACGGCGGACTTGTCGTGTGCAGTCCGTCCCAGCAATCGGTGATGAAATCCACAGCCCCGGTTTTGCGCAGGTGGTTATACGCATCCTGCCCGCTCATGCCTTTTTGGTTCTTATACAGTTCGACGCAAGACGCTAAGAACCACACCTCACCCTTTGGCTTTTTCATATCTGTTCCTCCGGGTACGTGATTTTGCCTGTGAGTAGTTCTTCCTCTAATAAATCATACAGCAGAGGGTAGCCAAGCCGCCAGAGCTTAGTCTTCTCATCCTCCAACGCCCGATATATCTGTGAATTGTAAAGGGTATCCGAAGCGTCTTCCAGTGTCAGGTTGCGGTTTTCCATCAGCAGTCTTAATATGCCGGGGGTTATGAACGCGATGACTGCACCTACGTTTTCTTGCGTTGTCATTGCAACACCTCCGACTTGATAAATCTCAGCAACGAGAGTGCCTCTTCGCTTTTCAGGCATATTTGGTCAACCAGCTTTCTTGTTTTCAGCGCGAGAAGGGTAGCTTCAACGTCGAACAAGCCGCTCAGATACGCTTGCACGGTCGGCATTACATCATCGTTCGCAACCGCGCCGATTACCATGTCATACTCTTCTCCGCAGTACGTAAGCAGCCTGTTCTCCGATACAAAGCGCAGCCATTCACCATCGGCTGAGGCAAATCTGCGGATAGCGAGGTCTTTTTCTGCCGCCGCTAAGTCAAACTCATATACGCTGACGGTTGCAACGCCGCTCTTTCTGCGGGTGACAACAATTTCGGAAAATCTTTCCGCCTGCGTTTGGTTGGTCGTCAAGTAAAAGCCCGCGCCAAAGTCCAAACCGCGAGTCTGTTCAACCAATCGGGGTTCCGCTACGACAAGGTTGCTCCCATGATACAGGCGCATATAATCCCCCCTGCATCAGTATAGCACCATTATAGCGAGTAGTCAATCTCCAAGCCTTCCCCGGTAAGTGTAACACGGTTAATCAGTGTTCGTGCCAGCGTTTGCTTTTCGCTGTGCGTCAACGCGTCCCACGCATCTGAAATGGTGCTGATTTTCTTATACAGTTTTGCCGATTGCTTGCTGATTACGCCGCGCTCTGTTTCCATCGTAATCTGTTTCATAATTCCCAGCAGTTCCTTCTGATGCTCTCCAATAGTTTCTAACAGCAACGGGTCGGGCGACGTTCCATACAAAGTGTAGAGACGTTTGATTTTAGCCGAGAGGGCGGCTTGCTGTTCGTTTAGGATGTCCAATACGCTTTGAGCCGGAGCCTTGAATCCTTCCTCTTGTTTCGCCACACAAAAACGCACCATATCATTCACAACAGCATCCTCTACCTCGTCCGCCCAACTGCCCTTGTTATCACAGTCGGGATCGCGGATGAGGTTAGGCTTGCTTTTGTCACGTGAGTAGCAAACAATTTTGCATCCGGTTTTTCCCCATTTTTGATAGCGCATCCTCCCGCCGCATTTGCCGCAATAGAGCAGACCTGTAAGCAGATATTCGGAGGTGGAGAGTTTTTTTGCCGAACGTCGCCGCATACACTCCATCGCATCCTCATATGTTTCAAGCGAAATAATCGGCTCATGCTGTCCGAGATATTCTTCACCGTTATATGTGATAAACCCAGCGTTGGATTTACGGGTTAAGATTTGATAGGCAAGTTTTTCATATTTAAGCCCCACCATCCGAGCAATTCGATTGAGGGAGTAACCCTTGATGTAGAGGGCGTATATGTTTCGCACCGTTTCCGCGTCTTGGTTTGGCACAAGAATCCCCGACTCCTTGTCATAGTCATAGCCGAAAGGGATTCGTCCGCCGCCCATCCACAGCCCGCTTTTAACCCGCTCGGTCATGCCCATACGGGTGCGTTCGCGGATGTTCTCACGTTCAAGCTGAGCAAAGGCGGAGAGTATCCCCAGCATTAACCGCCCCATTGGGGTTGAGGTATCCATATGCTCGTTTATTGAAGTAAAGTCAACATTATGCGGATTGAGAACGTCCTCAATAATGTAAAGCGTATCCTTTTGACTGCGGCTTAGGCGGTCGAGCCTGTATACAATCACGCTGTCAATCGCGCCGGTTTTCGCGTCGTTTAACAGCCGCTGAAGCTCCGGGCGTTGGATATTGCTTCCGGTGTAGCCGCCGTCGATATAGAAGTCATAATCCTTAATCCCCCGTGAGGTGCAATGCGCCTCCAGCATCTGCTTTTGCGCGTCAATAGAATAGCCCTCCTCACGCTGGGCATCGGTCGAAACGCGGATATACAATGCGGCTTTGCCGTGCTGCGGCTTCGCGGCTGCTTTCTTAGACACGGAGCGTTCCTCCTTTGAATAACGTCAGATAGCAGATATTTTTTAAGACTTTCAACGTATGCTGCAGAAATAGTTTGAAAGCGAAAGAGGGCGAACGCCTATCGGCTCTCACCCTCTGCTTTTGTGTCAGTCATTCGGCGACCGGCCTGATGCAGAAGGCTGATTATTTGTGGATTGGCAATGATATAGCCACCCATAGCTTCATCATTAACCGGCTTGCCGTTGATTGTTCTGGTTACGTTCATGGAAACACCTGCCTTTTGGAAAGTATCCCCTATTTCTTGCGTTGATAGACGGGTTAGGGTTTTGGGCAAAGGCATATTTCCACGTTTGTCACGGAGCAGAAAAAAATGCTTTCATTCCACCCCACGCCGTTGTAGCGCGTGAGACGTATAGCAATAGCGGTAGCCGTGGGTGCAGGATAGGTAAAGAGCACCCACGGCTGTGCTCCCGGGCTTTGCCTTTAGGTTCGTATATGACCGCCATTTAGACACCTCGTTAATTAACTGGAAAGCACTTACTTTTCCCAGTAATCGACAATCACAATATTGTCTGATAGTATGATGTCGTCTGGCAAAAGTATAAGGCTTTTAGCTGCGCCGTCCAACGCATCTTTAAGCCTAAGCAGGTATTCAAGGTCGCTGATTAAATCAATGTCTCCAAATCGCAAAGAATCTCTAATGATTTCGACACAAGTAGTTTCTTTTGCGCCAAAGAAGCCTCCAAAGCCGAACTCATATTCTTTGAAATGCGCATATGCTTTTTCGGCTATCCTGATGCCGACATCTTCCGTCATATCCTTTGCTGACAATAACAACATGGTGTCAGAATTCCTCCAGTAGGAATCGCTATAGAATTTGTCGTAAGTTATTCTATCAATAGGCAAATCAGCACCTACTCCATGCTCAAAACTACGCGCTTGAATAACGTGTATTGCCCCCTCGCTTGTAGAAACATTCAAAATCAGCGCGGCGTGAGAGAAATAGCCATATTTCCAGCCGGTTGAGTTGTTTTTGAATACTAAGATATCCCCGCTTCGGGCTTTGCTGCATAAATCCATCCATTTTTGATGTGTGATATCTCCGTCGATAGCGATACGTCTGTCCGTTATATTTTTGATGTAATCATAGGTTGCGTTATCAATCTTTCCCGTTAACTCTAAGTTTTGCTCATGCTGTATTCGGAAAATGGCTTCGAGTAAGTAGTAATCAAAATCCGCAGTTAACGGAATTGAGAGTTCAGGGTAATATGTCGACATCCTTCTTTTAATATCGAGGATTTCTTCTGACGAGTGACCGTATCTATGCACATACTCTTCCGTCAAAGGAGCCGTTGTTCTTCCGGTTATGAAAGATGAATAAAGTTTCATCATGTTTGCTACCTCTTGAATCTCCGAAAGCCCAAAAACATCATGCGCCATTTTCATCTCGACATATCTCATGGTCGCATACTCTAAATTGCTTATAGTCTTAGCCTCTGGAGTTAACGAATATCGGTCAGATGAATCCGCTATAAATAGATATTCCTTGTCTGACCCTTCTCCTTGGATGAATACTGTATTGGGCAAAAAACTGCTGTCCGTAGATTGTGTCTCTTTAATCAATGTAAAATCATCAAGTAAAAACCATTTGAACAACTGCCCTGCATCGTCAGACACAAACAACCTTTCATCTCTTGCAAATGGATAGATGTCTTTAATATCAAGCTCGTCAAGTTCTGCGACAGTTTGGGGTTTGTTTACTTGTAATCCTGCATATCCTTTCAAAACTAAAAATTCTTCTTCACTTAAAGGTTTTAATGCGCCTACAACGGTAATTCCTTGACAATAGTCCCTGAATACTGGGACATTAAAGAGTTCCGAAAGCAGATTAGCGGGCATGAAAATATGCCCATCTCGCTCTATTGGCTTTGAGCGTATGACGACAGGGGAGTCGTTCACTATGATAAGATTAAAGCCAAGCATAAATTGCACCCTGTGACTGTTCAGTTCGATGGAAACAATCCTGCTAACTTCATCCATATGGAAGTCTGCTCCCAAGATGCTTGAAATCTCATTTATTGAGACAAACTTAATGCCGTTTTCCATAAACGGGGGGAGAGAACCTGTCTGTAGTTCTCCGCGAGATATGGTAGTGTCGCTGTTGGTAAATACAACGATAGCTTTTTCGATGGTTGGTTTGACCTCGTTGAACCTTGCGGCAGTATTGTCGCGCATTAGAAAGGATGCAAGCGCTATACCTAAAACGACAACAGCGGCAATGGAAATCCAAATAAATTTCCGGCTTCCAAGGTTTGCAATTAAATTGCGCATAAACCCCCTCCTACTTAATTCAGTAGAAGACCGCAGTCACAACAAGTCTGGCTGCGGTCTTTGTGATAATCTACGGTGTGAAAAGATTCATGCGGTTTGCGGTTGCCTTGACGGTTGTAATGTTTGACTGTGCTGTAGCGTCGTTGTTATTCAATCTAAGATACTGGGTTTCGCCTTGGATGTGTGAGGATACTAAGTTTATCAGGCATCTTCTCAGATTAGCTTGATCGTCTGTGGCATAGTATCGCCTTACAAATACAATGACTACACCAGCAATATCGCTTTGACAAAGAACGCGCGCACGAATTTCTGCGTTCCTGCTCCATCCGAAAATAGCATTGCAAAGGTCGAAGGTTATTTTAGCTGCAAGCACATATGGGTTCGCAGCAAATACGCCCATTAATCCCAGCGTAACATTAGTAAATTGGATTCCAATTGTTATACCTAGCTGTCTATACGCTTCAGTGTACGAATCAATCATAATGCCTCTCACGAATTGTGCTGCGCTACGTGTAAACCCTCTACCGCTATTACATAGAGCATTGACGATGTCGATGTTCTGTTTGAACATTTCATTTGAGGAGTTTAATTCGGCGATTTTATTGACCGTTTGGAAGTGTCCGTAAATATCCCCCACAAGATTTGCACTGTCAATTACAAGTTTTGCAACCTTAAGGGCTTTACCAATACCACCTAAAAACGACGTATCGACTTCAGTCACCTCAATTTCAAGAGACGTCATTCGGACATCGGTTACACGCCACATAAACCATTCCTGATACGCGATAATGGTATTTGACTCCACAATCATTTCTACATAACTCATATGCTCAATAATTGTTATTCCTGTCTCTGTGAGTGTCGCATCGACAAAGGCAAAGGAGTCTGCAACATCTACAACGCCTGTTATTATATCTTCAGTAATGCCTACTGCCGTGCCAATCGAGTTCCATAAATCGGCAATTGCAAACCGCTTAAAATTGTTCAACGTAAGATCATCTACAGTCTCAGCAGTTGCTGTATTTATGAAGAACTCCGACATTTGTGTCGTATACTCTTTTTGCAAATCCGAAAAACTAAAAGCAGAAACTACTGCATCCCAGAAAGCATTCCCTATGTCATATTCCCTAGCTGCTCTCTGATACTGATATGTACCATCCGTCAAGGACAAAATATCCCGTTCGTTGTAGAAGTTTGGTCTCATTGGTTCGGGGTCGAAATTATCGGGTATCCCATCAAAGTCACTGTCTTTCAACAACGGGTTTGACTTCATATATAGGAAGACCCTGTCACCTTGTTCTACAACTATGAATTCATCTCCATTTCTTATCCCATCTCCATCAGCATCAGCAGGAAGATTGGTGAAGTCAATCCCTACAAACTGCGCCGAGCCGTTTTGGAGCCGCAACTTGCCCTCAAAAATCAGCCTAGAGTAGTAATCACTAATACCATCACCATTGCTGTCGAAAGTATAATCAATAGTATCACTCCGAATAACATCAAAACCTTGGTAAACACTGTCGGCTGTTTCAGCATAGAAATACCTGCCACCTGTTCGGTTTGCGATTGAACGAAGGAGAACTTCATCAAGATCGCGCCCAAGACCGATTGTGTAGATGGTAACGTCCGTATAAGGGCTGTTTGCTCTATCAATCAAATTGTCATACACAGTTGCAGATACAGATGGGTCATCAACCCCATCTGTAAGGACAATAATCATTTTACGCCTGCCAACCCAGCTATTTGATTCCAATTCGTCCAAGGCTTTTTTAATGCCGGTGTGTATTTGTGTACCACCTCTATTACCACGAATCAAGTCGATATGAGTTCTGACGACGTCCATGTCATGTTCCAATGGAAGATATGTTATCGCATCAGATGTGAACCCAACAACACCAGCTCTATCATAGGGTCTCAGTGCCTCAGTGAATTTCTTCGCGGCGGAAACACGAATGCGGTTTGGATCATTATTAGTGCTATATTTGTTGTTTTCCATACTGTTAGATTCATCAATAACAAACATCAGGTCTATAGGCACATCCGGTTCGTTAGGATCAGTTTGTGGCGGTCTTATATCAACCTGCCAAACCAAGTCAAATTCGTACCCGTTCAATAATATATACTGGGAAAAATGCCGTACTATAGCAGTAACCCTACCGTTTTCGACTCTCTGGTTCGGAAGTTCTTCCAAGTCGCCTGTATCTTCATTATAATAATAAATCCTCGGCGTGAAATTCGCGCCTAACTGCCCCAATGATGTATCGTAGTGGAAGGTCATTTCAGCGGAATCAAATGAACCCTCCACGGTAAAATCATATGCTGTACCCAAATACCCTGGAATCATGGGTGAAAGGAAATGATTGTCTACCACACTAACAGGAGTGATGTCCAGCGATTCCAGTTGGTCGCCGCCCAACGTCACGGTAACCGAAGCAGTCACAGGGCTGTGTTCACTTGGTACACCCGCAGAAAGCGTCGCGCTAAAGCTGGCATTATATACCAACGGATCAAAGCCGTAATAAACTTCCCAACCATCCAAGGCATCGTCACCATCGGTGTCAGGGTTAAATGGGTCTGTTTTATATATGAAAAGTTCTTCATAATCGCTTAGCTCGTCGTTATCGTTGTCCACAGAGGGGAAGAGACGAAGATATGTATTCATCAACAGAAGCGTCATCTGCGCACGTTGAGCTTGTGTTGTGGGGTTTATGCGATTTCCTGAATCAGCCACAACGCCTCTTTCAACCAAATCCTTGGTTTGCTCACGTGCCCATGTCGCAATATCTTCTGTGTCCGAAAAGCTGTCGAAATTTTTTCCATCTCGTCCTTCAGGGAGCATATCGAGGACAATCAAGGCATTGTGAAGCATGGTATACATTTCTTGATATGTAACCGCCGCTTCAGGTGCGTATCTGTTGTCCCCAACACCCGCCACTACACCATGCTGCTTTCCTGCTGCCAAATAAGGGGTATACCATCTTTCTTGCCCGTCTGAATCGTAAGCATCAATGAAGTTGTCACCGCCTTCAATTGGCTCAATTCCAAACGTATTGCAAATTACTGTGAGCAACTGTGCGCGTGTTGTTGTTCCATCAGGACTAAACTGCCCTCCGCCAACACCGCTTACAATTCCTAGGGTTGACATATATCGTATGACAGGAGTATACCACATACCTTCAGGCACGTCGGAAAATGGTGACGCCGGAGGAATGACAAGGTCATTCATTGCTTCGCTTATGGCGAATGTTGCGGGTAAGTACGTAGCTGCCATACACAGGATTAGCACAAGGGATATTGTTTTCTTCAAGTGTCTCATTTTCAAATTCCTCCGTATGTTTGTCATTTCCAGTCACTGGCAGGTTTGCCATCCCAACGCCCATTAATATGATAAATAGTTTAACACAAATGCCAATGGAATACAAGAATTTTTGGCTCTACTCCCAAAATCGTTCATACCTTTGAGGGTTATTCGGCTATGATTTACCTTGTTGCAGGCAAACTCGAACTGGCAGTTCCCAAGCCGTTCTAAAAATACCTAAACAACGAAAACGGGAGTAGAGCCATATTTTTTATTCTACCAGTTCTCCGCCACAAACCTTACGAAGTTCATAAACATCTGCGCCGCTTCCGCGCGGTTGGTAACGTCGCCCGGCTTGAACCGCTCGCCCTCGGGTAAGCCGTTCAGCACACCTGCCTCAGCCAATGTCTTCGCCGCACTCTCCGCCCATACGTCGATTTGGTCTAAGTCTTCAAACGCGGGCAGCTCTTGGTTCTGCGGGATGTTGAGCCCCTTGAAGTTCACCGCGTAGTTATACAGCATCTGCACCGCCTGCTCACGGGTAATCGCGTCGTCCGGGCCGAACTTGCCGTTGCCGTATCCTGACACGACGCCGTTCTCCGCCGCCCATGTCACCGCGTCGTAGTACCACGCGTCCTCGGCGACGTCGTCAAAGGACGCCGACCCGTTCGGCAGGGGTTTGCCCTCCAGCGCCCAGAGCAGCGTGGCGAACTGGGAGCGGGAAAGGATGTCCTCCGCGCCGACAAGCCCGTTGCCGTAGCCGTTGTACAGGCCGTAGTGGTTCATAAAGGCTATCGCGTAGTAGTACCATTCATCCGGGTCTAAATCGGTGAAGATGTTCTCCCACACCGCCACCGCGTCGTAACCCACCACAAAGTAGCTTTGGTGCGCGATGGTGAAGGTTATCATCCCCGTCGCCGCGTCGAACACGCCGTTCAAATCGGTCAGCTTCCCGTTGCCGTCCATATACCACACGCGCACAGCCGCCGGGTTCTCGTTGGCTTTGAGGTTATACGGTAGGCTGACCGTCAGCGGGACGTCCACCTTCGTATCGCCCACGAACACGTCAAGACTGATCACCGTCTCATAGCCCTTGACTTGAGCCGCTTGCAGTCCGCGCAGCTCACTCATCGGGACGACCGCCGCCTCTACCGTGATGGGCGTTGCGCCCATATCGGTTGTTTCGGCGAGCGCAGCCAGCGCTTCAGGCGCGAGGGTGATTTCCGCGTCGGGGAGTACCACCGTCACCGCCACTTCCGCTTCAGAGAACATCTGCGCGGCTTCCACGTTCAGCACGGCCGATGTCGCGCCCTCTACCGACGAGAGGTCTAACGTGACGGTGGGAATCGGAGCCGGGACGCCGGGGACGGCGTCCCCTGCAGCGTTGATTGCTTTTTCCACCAGCGCTTCCGTGGTTTCCTCGTCAAGGTCTATCGTGACCGCGCCGGTGTCGCTGTCTACTGTGACCGTGATGTCGGTCGTTTCGTCTGTGCCTACGGCGCTGCCGGGGATGGTGTCGGTCGGATCGGGGTCGGGTGTGGTCGTCGTTCCGCCGCCTCCGATGGGGAAGGGGCCGGGGTCGTCGTCGATTACGGGGATGATGCGCGTGACCCTATGCCCTTCTAAGCCGCAATCGCGTTCGCAGATTCGCTCTTCAAGTCCGGTGGTGGTGGCTGTTGCCTCTGTCACAACCGTCCACGTTTCGGGGAAGTCGTGCCCCAGCGCCGGTTGATCTTCGCTCTCAACCGTAGCTTCGCAAGCTGCGACGGTGCAGACCTTAATCCTTGTGCTGGCTGTTACGCAATCCGCGGGGTCGCCGCTCGTCCAGTCTTCGGGGGCGGTGTGGTTGGGACGTGTTGTAATATCCCGCGTTTCGGTATTCTCAATCTCGTCGCAATCGTCGCGTATGCAGGTGCGTTCTTCCTCGCCGTCTGCGTAGCAGGTCGCCTCTGTAGTAACCCTCCACGGTTCGAAGCTATGCCCCAGTGCCGAGCCTACTGCGGTTCTTGTGTCGGTTGAGCCGCAATCGCGGACGCAATCTGACGTTTCGGTTCCGTCTACTGTGCAGGTTGCGTCGCCGTTGGAGAGGTAGTTTTCGTATTCGTGCCCCAGTGCCGAGTCTTCTTCCGTCTTCGTGTTGGGTGCGTTACAGAAGGTGCAAGCTCCCGTTTCGGTGCCATCCACGGTGCAAGTGGCGTCGTTGTTTGAGGTGTAGTTCGCGTACTCATGCGCACAGCTCACGTTTATGCTAAACGCCGCCGTGGTGAAGCTCACCGGGATTTTCCCGCCCGCAAGCGTTCCGGTTACGGTCATGGTGACATCTTGCACGTGATACGTCCCCGCGAAGCTCACGGTGTTACCGTCAATGGTGTATTGGTTGGCGGCAAGCCCGCTTACCGTGATTGTGTCTACCGCCAGCCCCGCCGGGAGTGTCGCGGTGACTGTGCCGGCGTAGGGTGTCGCGCTGTAGGTGTAGCTGCCGAAGTCCGGCGAGCCGTCCAAGCGGAAGAGGTTGGCGCCGGAGTTGAAGGTGGCGTCGCCGCTTGTGGCAAACTTCGCCGCGTTTTCCTCGCCCACGTAGTAGCCCGCCGCCGTAATACCTCCTTCGATGTTCCCGGCTGTAATTCCCGAGCCGTCTTTCACATAGACGATGGAGGTGGCGTACGCACGGATGACCCCCGTAAACTCGCCGCCTAAAACGGCAAGGCTGGCAGAGCCTTCCAAATAAATTGCGTAGACTCCTTCAAGCGTGCCGCCGTTTACGGTGAGATGCGCGGAGGCCGTATAAATCGCCCTACTGCCACCGTAGGTACTGGTGTTCTTTATAGCCGCGTCACTGCCGATGACCATGCTGCCTTGACCGTCTGCGCTAATCAAACTGCCATTCACGTTTCCGGTATATTCCGCATCCCACACCAGCGTCTTTCCGTCGGGTATGGTCAGCGCAAGGGTAGCGGTCGCGCCCTCAAGCTTGCCCGTCACCACGACGGTGCCGCCGGCCGGGGCGGCGTTCAGCGCGGCTTCGATTGTGTCTTTGATGGGGGTGCTTGCGGGGTTCGGCGCCAGTGTGCCGTCCACAAATATGCCCTTGTTCTCAAAGCTAAACGCCGCTGTGGTGAACGTCACCGGGATTTTGCCGCCAATCATAGCCGTGACTTCGAGCGTCACGTCTGTGTAGGCTGTGTTGTAGTTGCCGGAGATGGTCACTTCGCTGTAGACGTTCGGGGTGCAGGTGAACTCTGCGACATCGTCGCCGCTGTCGTCAAGCACCTTCGCGCTTGTGACGGTCAGACCGCTCGGCAAGGCTACTTGGGTGTTGTTGCCGAATGCCGACACGCTAGGCTCGTAGCCGTCCAAGCGGAAGAGGTTTGTGCCTGCGGTGAAGCCGGTGCCGAACTTCGCCGCGTAGTCGCCCATGTAGCAGCCTAACGTTTGAAGACTCCGTGTAATTTCCGCATTTTTAATGCCGGAACCGTCTGCTACAAAGACCACGGAATAATCCGTTATATGGATTCTGCCGTCAACCGTGCCGCCATCGACAACCAGCGCAACCACTTCAGAGATACCCAGCGTTTCAGAGGTGCCGACTTTAATCTTCCCGTCGCTCGGTATTCTCAGTACACCCGCGCCGGCTACGGATAAGCTCTGCCCCACATACTCCGCGCTCCACACCAGCGTTTTGTCGATGGGTATGGTCAGCGCAAGGTTCGCGCTCGCATCCTCAAACTTGCCCGTAACGATAACACTATCGCCTACGGCGGCCTTATTCAGCGCGGCGAGGATTTCGGAGGCGATGCTTGAAACCGTGGGGTTCTGCACAAGCTGACCGCCCACCAATATACCCACGTTGTCCACGTCAAACGCCGCTGTGGTAAACGTCACCGTGATTTTGCCCCCGGCAAGGGTGCCGGTGACTGCAAGCGTCACGTCCTTTACCTCAGTATTGTAGTTGCCCTTGATGGTGACGGTGTTATCCTCGCAATCAAGGGTGAAGCCCGCCGCGTCCGTCGTCGCGCCTGTCACGGTCAGTCCTGCGGGGAAGGTTGCGACGGTGTTGCCGCCGACTGTTGATTGGGTGAAGGTGTCCAGCCGGAATAGGGTTGTGCCGGGGGTGAAGGCGGTGTTTGTACCGTCTGTGTTGAACTTAGCTCCGTTATTTCCGATGTAGTAGGCGGTTTGGGCATCTATTCCTCCTTGTAGGAAAATATTTGCATCGCCTATCGTGCCGCCGGTTACATAGATGGTGCTGCTGGTTCCGGCTCTTACTATGTCAATAGTACCATTGTTAATAGTAAGGACAGAACGTGTCTGCGCAGTTATTGAGCTGACGTTGCCGCCGTTGACCACAACGGTCGAGTCTGTGTAAGCAACTATAGCTCTACTTTCAGAATTATTGGGTATCGTTACCGTACCGCCGTTTATGGTAAGGGTAATAGTATTACCAATAGCTACGGCCATGCCCCGTGTTGCTTCAATATATCCGTTTTCGGCGATTTCCATCTCGCCCGCGCCACTTATATAGGTAAGCTCCTCAGTAGATGCCGCCATAGTTCCCGAATAATGCGCGTTCCATATAACTTTTTTGCCCGACTCTATAGCCAAAGTAAGCCTGCTGTCCGCGCCCGTGAACCTACCCGTCACCGTGACGGTGGCTCCGTCAGGGGCAAGCGCGGTTTCGATTGCGGATTGGATGTTCTCCACCGATGGGTTCGGCACAAGCGCATTGTTCACCAGTATGCCCTCGTTCTCCACGTCAAACGCCGTCTCCGTGGTGAACGTCACCGTGATTTTGCCGCCAAGCGTTCCCGTGACTTCAAGCGTCACGTCTTCAAACTTCGTATTATAGTTGCCCTTGATGGTCACTATGTTGTCGTCGTAATCAAAGTCGAAGCCCTCAACCTCGTCGCCGCCGTCCAGCACCTTCGCGCTCGTGACGCTCAGTCCTTCGGCGGGGAAGGTTGCGACGGTGTTGCCGCCGACCGGCGCAACGACCGGCGCGTCCAGCTTGAAGAGGGCAAAGTCGCCGGTGAATTTCCCTGCGTAGTTGCCGATGTAGTAGCCCGTGGAGTCGGAGCTGGTAGTCTGCACATTATTGAAGCTCGGTGAGCCGCTTATGTAAATCACGTTGTTGCCTGCCGCGGAAACCCAACCCGGGGAAGTAGTACCGTCATAGTTGCGCACAAGCGAGCCGCCGTTAAGGGCAAGCGAACCGCCGCTGTTTAAGTATATAGCTGCGTTAGTCCCGCCGCAGGTAATGACGCCGCTGTTAACCGTCACCGTGCCGTGTACGCTTATTCCCATCGTCGCGGTTGATTCCACCCTGCCGCCGTTAACAATCAAGGTGCCGGAAACAGATATTACTTGCGTGACCGCGCCGTTTGCGCCGGAGGAGATGTAGCCATCCTCCCCGATTTCCATTACACCCTCACCCAACACGGAAACGAGCGAGACTGCACCAATGCCGCTTGGCGGGTTTCCGGTGTAGCGCGCGTTCCATAGCAGCGTTTTGGTTGCGGGGACAGTTATGGTAAGCGTAGAGTTCGCCTCGATGAACTTGCCCGTGACCTCGACGGTGCCGCCGCCCGGTGCGGCGTTCAGCGCGTTGGTGATTGCCGTTTGGATGCGCGACACCGATGGGTTTGTGACCTCGTTGCCGCCCACGAAAATCCGCGGCGTGTCGATGTTGATGGAGAAGTGCAACCAAATTGTCTCAAGTTTGATTCTGCCGCCCGCAAGCGTGCCGTCCACATGAACGTTTATGTTAGTTTTATACGTCCCCGAGACTACAATCGTGTTGCCCACTCGGGTGTAGTCGTCCTCGTCAATGTTGCTAATATATAAGTCGTCGTCGTCAAATTCAAGCCCGCTCGGCAGTGTGAGCGTGACCGTGCCCTCGTGGGGCGTGTCGTCGTCGTATTTGTAGCCGCCGAGGTTTAGCTCGTCCAAGCGGAAGAGGTTGGTGCCGGGGGTGAAGCTCCAAGTGTCGCCCGTTGTGAGGAACTTCGCCTCTTGGTCGCCCAAGTAGTAGGCGGTTCCGCCGCTACGGTCGATTGTCATGCCGTCAACATTCGAGCCGTCCTTTAGATATAGCACGGTACCGGAGTTCATTAGCGTGATGGAGCCGTTGGTTCCCTTAATCGTGCCGCCGTCCACAACCAGTGCAATCGATTCGCGGATACTCAGCGCACTGCCGCTGCTGCCGGTGTTTTCGATGCGCCCTTCGAGTGGTATGAATAGCGTACCGTAGCCGAATACCCTCAGCAGGGCGCCGCTGGGTAAGCCGCTGTAGTCCGCCTTCCACACAACCGTCACGCCCTCGGGGATGGTTATATCAAGGCTGCTTGCGCCCGCTAGTGTTCCCGTCACGATGATGGTCTTGGTGGGTTCGTCGTAGTCGCAATCAAAGCCGAAGTCTTCGAGGTCTTCGAGCAGGTAGGCGGCTGCGTCGGGGTATTCCTCCCCGAAAATGTCGTAGGAGCCGCCGTTTGCTATGATGTAGGTTTTGAGCGCGTCCCAGTCAAAGCTGGGGTCGTAGCCGTCTACTTCCATATACGCAAGGACAAGTCCGCCGTCGTCGTTCAGGTCTATCCAGACGGTGTTAATATACACAAAGTCGCTGCCGTCGTATAGCTCAACATAGAAGTAAAGGGACTTGCCTGAGGTGTTGTAGTAGTAGTCGTCGTCGAGAAACCACCAGCCGTCGTACTCAATCGCGCCCCCTATGAGGTTGAGGAGCGCGTCTAAAGAGGCCCAGTCGAAGTAGTCGTCGATAACGCCGTCGTCGATTAGCTTCTCTATGTAGTGATTAATCCCCGCAGATAGGTCGCCGAATCTGTCGCCGCCGCCGGAGTCGAATTCTATGTAGTAGTCGCCGCCGTTTGTGCCAACTGCGGCTTTGAGCGCGTTCCAGTCAAGCCCGGGGTTTCTGTCGCCGTAGGCGTTTATGGTTGTAAGGGAATGCACACCGTCGACGTCGTGCCATTCAAATCCAAAGTAAAGCAAGTCGCCGCTGGTGGCGTCGTATAGATCAAAACAAAGGTAAATAACGTAACCGTCATAGCCATTGTAGTAGTCATATTCGTAGACGCCGATTTGCCAGCCTTCGCCAACCGCGACCGACATGAGGTAGAAGACGGCGGCTGCGGTGACCCAGTCAAATTTGTCGATGGTACCGTCTTCCAGTTCTGCTATGAATTTTTCAAAGCCATTGAATACCTCGTTGCGGTCGTGGCTGACGCCGCCGGGGAAGCCGAAGTTGCACTCGCCGTTGTTTTTGTTAACTGCGGCTATGAGCCGGCCCCAGAGAAGCCCGGGGTTTGTGTCGCAGTCGGCGTATATGTATGTAAGGGAATACATGCCGTCGTCAACGTCTGACCATTCAAATTCAAAGTAGAGGTAGTCGTTGCCGCGGTCTAGGTGAAACCAGAGGTAAATAATGGAATTAACATATTCATAGCCGGAGTCGGGGTCGATGTACCAGCCAGAGTCAACCGCGTCCCACATGAGGTCTTTGACGTAGCGTGCGGTGTCCCAGTCAAAGTCGTCGTAGTCGAGCAGGTCGTATATGTAGTCGTCAAAGTCATCGAATATGCCTCCGAGGTCGCCGTCGCCGCCGCCGCCGTACCAGTAGTAGTCCCAGTAGCCGCCGTTGGCGATGATTGCGTCTTGTAGCGCGCTGAAGTTCCAATCGGGGTCATAGCCGTATGTGCACATATAGTTAAAGACATAGCCGCTGCCGCCCCATTGAAATTGAAGATTCACCCCGTAGTTGCCGTCGTTTAGGTAAATATCAATAGAAATGTAACCGGGGTCGAGCACATGGTCGTAGTAATAGCTGTCGATATACCAGCCGTCGTTCTCAATCGCGTTCGAAAGCAGGTTGTAGATGACGGTAAGGGATGCCTCATCGAAGTCGCTGATGGACAGCCCGTCGATGTATTCTTTAATCTTCTCGAATACCTCGTCGATGTTGTGGCCGCCCCAGTCAAAGTCGTAGAACCAGCCGTCCATGCCGCCGGTGTTGGCGAGGATTGCGTCCTCCAAGACACCCCAAATAAGATCGGGCTTTGTTGGGCCCCCAGCATACATGAAGCAGAGTAAGAAGTCTGCTTCGAGGCGCTCCCACAGTAAGGACATCCCGAAGATGTCGCAATCGTCGTTGCGCAATTCAAGGTTTAGCCAGAAGCTGTCATCCCCGCCGGAGTCCGAGAAGTACGTATCATACCAAGTAATCGTCCAGCCTTGGCTGTGTGCATCGCCAAGGAAGCTGTTGACGTCCCCCTCGTTGCCGAGGCTGGATGACGCAGCCATGTCTATAGCTTTCTGTATTATGTCGGCAACGGAGTAGCCGTAGCCTTTCTCGCGGTTCACCTCCGCCACAATCTCCAAAATGACTTCCAAGACTTCGAAGAGGACGCCGGAGGCCGGTGACCCTTCGAGGAATTCTTCGAATTCGTCCTGCAAATACTCCAGCGCCAGCTCAGCGGCATAGTGCTCCGCGTTATCTGGATACACGCAGTAGTTCGGAGGTCCGAATCCCCGAGAATCCTCAACGGCCCACTGCACCTCCCACAAGGCGTCGATGAGCCAGTCGAGGTCGCCGGCCTCGAGTGCGTCCAGCACATCCCCAATCAGATCTTCGTAGTCGCTGCCGCCCTCAGCCATTGCGAAAGCGGGCATAAACGCCACCGTCAAAGCGATGGTAAGTACCCAAGCCAGAATTCTCGTGTGGAACTTTTTCATAATGATTACCTCCCAAGTATGTAGGCTGCGCGCTGAATACCGGCACAACCGATTTATTATAACATCCGGGGTGCCAACTGTCTACAAAAATTTCATACTAATCCGCTCCTCCGTCCTCTCTCCGCCTTGCTCGCAGCAAAACCAACTCAATCTGCTCCATCTTTTCCTCAAACGCTTGGTGGTTGACAACCCCCGCGGCGAGAGCTGCCTCCATCGTTTGGACGGCAGGGATTCCCGCGAGGAATTCCTCCTCGCTGAGAGGCACGCCCGAGAGCGTGATTTTGCGCGTCACCTTGAACGCCCCTTTGCGGACGGATGCTGCCATAGTAATTGCCTCCTTGTTTATGTTTCAAAGTAAGACAATCATCGGTACCGCGTAGGTTGAAAACCGTACGTTTTGGGTGATGTCAAAATTATCAATAGACTTAATCAGGCCGACGCAGCCCACCTGAAAAAGGTCGTCGGCCATTTCGCCGCGTCCGGCAAAGCGCTGGATTACGCTTAGCACAAGGCGAAGGTTGCCCGAGATCAGTTCATCCCGCGCGTTTGTGTCGCCTTGCTTCACCCTGCCCAGCAGCTCCATCGTCTTGTCGCCGGGGAGGACTTTGAGTTTGGATGTATTGACCCCGCAAATCTCCACCTTGGTTTGCGGCGAACCGCCGCGCGCCGTTCCGCTCCGCATGGCCGTCCCTCCCCTTCCCCGTCAGTATTGCCCGGGAGGGAGGGTTTCATTCACGGGAGGGCCGGAGGCCCCATTCGCCCTCCCGCTTCCGGCTGTCCCCGCTTTTGCCGCCGGGCAGGCAATCTTTTTTCTGAAACTTGACGCTTAAAAAGACTTATGTTATACTTGATCTGTAACGATATAAATTCTATAAGCGGCAAGGAGGTTCTTACAAATGAAAAAATTATTACGAATTATCTCCCTCTTCATAACCCTAGCCCTCTGCACCGGCTCCCTAGCCCTCCCCGCGGTCGCAGACGGGGAAACTTCGTCTGCACACAGACTGATTATACTTAATACAACTCAATCGGATTATACTTTTTACCAAGGCGCGGCAACAGAGGATGTGCTGACAGGGGTTAATTTGATTATTGTATATGAAATCGAAAAGGACGGCGAGTGGATACCTGGGTCTGTAGATTCTGGCAGCAATGTTGTTGTCAGCGTTGAAACAAAAAATGGCAGCACTGATTTAGATGGTCTTATTTTAGTGAATGGGCGTATTCGAACCGCGTCTAGTGATTGGCCTACCAAGACTTTGCTTGACAGTCTGTCCCCCGATGTGTATACAATCCATATCAATGATACCAGACCGGAATCAAGCGGAACCGCCACATTCACGATTACCGTCAAGGAACCCGTCGATATCGAAGCTGAACTCAGCGGTATCGCCCTCAAGCTCCAGCCGGCTCCAACGTCAGAACCGTGGACACAAGACTCCGCGATGACCGTCATTGAAAACAAAGCTGCGGACATCCAAAATCAGCTCTTGGAGAATTATGATATTGGCAGCGGTATCACGATAACGGTAGAAGAAAGCGACCCCGCGGCGTTCGATGCGGGAGACCCGGACAAAACAGAACACGGCTCCATCAAAGTCGAAGTCACCATCACACGAGCCCCCCCCGCCGGAGCCAACCTCAACAAATCGGAAACGTATGAAATCCCCCTGCGATACATCTGGAGCGGGGTTGTCCCCCACAACAACGAAGCCAACAAAGAAATCGTCACGCTCAACCTCCATACCGAGACGTTCACTCCGGGGGCTTTCACCGTAGCCGGATATGCAGTTGACGACAAATGGAAAGCGGGCTCGCCGGACGCGGCGGCCATCGCCCGCCTGATTAACAAGGGCGGCGTCCTCAAGATAACGGATAAGTACAACGCGAGAAGACCCAAAGGCCCCGCGGACGGCGCAGTCACCATCACCTTTGAAAAGATTGAAAAGCGCGGAAAAACCGACAAGCTCGTCCCCAACTACGTCATCGGCGCCGACAATACGGCCGGCACCCCCGGCAAATGGCACGCCACGGCGAAAGAAGACGCTCTGAGCAGCGATATCTCCGATGTGCCGTTTGAGAATATGGAAATCGCCCTGCCGGCGGACGGGAAAAAGCTGGCGGCCACAGACAAATGGGAGACCTACGACGAAGGCAATGTCAAGAACGTGGAGCCGCTTAAAGCGGACGGCAAGCCCTTCAGAACGACATACTTCTTCCGGGTTTGCGCCCATGTAGAATCAGGCAAATATATCCCAAGCGCCAAGCCGGTCAAGGTAAACGCCCTGTCCCAGCAGAAAACGCCCAACGCCAAGCCCGACTACAAAAGACTTGCTGTGCGGCTCAAAGAGGGACAGGCGTTCAACCTCACGGCAGAAAACTCTAATTGGGAGCCGTTTAACGCGAACAGCCTAAGCAGCGGCTCCTTTGAGAGCAACCTTAACACATCCGGCTCCGCCCCGGTGCGCGTGTTCACAATGGCCGGCAAAAAGCCCGCCAGCGCCGTGCAGACGATTCAGATTGCCTCCCAGTGGGAGTTTGTGGCTGTCCCGCAAGGTTTGGTCGTGCAAAACAAGGTTCCGAAGGATTACGCGATTAGAGAAGACGGCAAAGTCAAAAATGTTAAGCTGGACAAAAAAATACGCCCGACCGTGATTGACGGAATCTTCATACGAAGCACGGCGAAACACACCAAAGACGGCCCCACCGGCAGCACCGAAAGCGAGAGCGGCGTCCTCGCCCTTGTGTGGGAGAACCGCAACCCCGCCTCGAGAAGCGGGAAATGGGAGGTTGTCGGTTCCAGCCTTTTCATCGGCCCCTACGAAGACAACAAAACCGACATTGAAAACTGGAGAGCCGCCATTCTGGCCGATACCGCGCCCGACCTTGGCGCCGCGCCGGAGGACGAATACGGGCATGATGAATACGAGTATGAGCCTGATGAGTATGAAAACGACGAATACGCCAAGGAAGAAGACGCCCTGCCGCCGGAAGACGACCCCCCAATCGAAGAAGACGACGAATAGTAACACACCCCCCGGCATCGCCGGGGGGTGTTCTTTTATTATTTTGTCAGCAGCCCGCGCTGCACATCGAGAGCAGATTGTTCAGCGTGGCGATGGCTTCCTCCACCGTCATTCTCCCCTCCGTCAATTCCTCGCCGTCTCCGTCGTCGTCACCGCCGTCGTCATCATCCGGCTCCTCCGTTTCCTCCCCGCCGCCCGGCACCTCCACCGTCTCCGGCTCCTTCCACGGCTCCGTCTCGTCCGTGATGGTATCCGCAGTCCGCCCCAAGCTCCTGCCGCCGCCATTGCCACTGCTAAGCAAATCGTTAATCAAACCCTCCGGCACACCGCCCGGACAGTCTTTCAGCAAATCCCGCACATCGTCGACACTCGTAATGTCCGCACCGTTTATGGTGGTTTCACCGATTAGCGCCCAAGTACCCGGCACGATTGCGTAGTTGTTTGTTAGTGTTCCCGTGCTTTTTCCTGCCACACGGTGACCGCCGGTTACAGAGGTATTTAGTGCAACGCAGTTTTTAACTATGCCTGTGTCGGTATTAGTCCCCACCACTCCGCCAACACCATCAAGCCCTTCAACAGTCCCGGTGGCATAACAGTTTTCAATCGTGCCGCTATTAGCCCCTGCCACACCGCCAACATCAAGGAAGCCCTCGACGCTTCCGGTAAAATAGCAATTTTTTACAGCGCCTCTATTATCTCCCACTATACCGCCTATAGCCGAACCATAATCCAACCCCCCATTGACGTTCCCATGAACCCCGGCATTTTTCACTTCGCCGCCGGATCCAACAAACCCGAACAACCCTTGGTTATCGACGGTTGAAACTATCACAAGATTCTCAATCACATACCCGCCGCCGTCATACGAGCCAGTGAACGGAGTACTCGCCGACCCAATCGCCGTCCAGTTGCTGTCGCCCTCCGCTGGCGGCGTCAGTGTGATATCCTCCTCCTGCACATAGTGCAGCCCCAAGCCGGCGGTGGTGTTGGCATAGGCGTTGAACACCGCGACGTTGTCTTGGCGGACGGGGATTGCGGTGTCGGTGGATTGGCCGTCGCGGATTTGGATGGGGGTGGGGTCTTCAATCGTGTAGTTGGGGTTGTTGGTGGTGAATGTGAGCGATGCGGAGCCGGAGGAAAACGCTGTGGTACCGTCATAGGTCACAGTCAAGATTTTTTCGTCGAATGACCACGTAAGCCCAGTCACCGCAGTCATCTCCAGACCAATATCATCATCCCCGACAACGTCCAGCTCCAGCTCTGCCGTTTCGTTCAAAGGGGAAAGTATGTCGGTAAATTCTATGGTAAGGGGTCTCTTTTCCACCGTAAAGGTGATGTCTCTTTGAACTGGGAGGTAGATTGCAGTATCAGTCGGATTGAACACCATTTTACGTGTTTTTTCTCCCCGAGAAAACTGTTCATCAAGATTGTATTCATCGTCTTCCCAATCCCAAGCAAATTCTCCCGGCGTATTACTTGAGCCGCTTGATATTGTCACTTCGGACAGCGTTTGTCCGTAATATGCCGTTACCACGTCTGGCCATGCGGTAACCTCAGCGGGAATTTGCCCAACCATGACGGTTACATCTTCATATATCACGTTGTAATTATCTGTATCAGTTGGGGTAAATCTCATTTGATGCTGTAGGTTATCCCCCACGCTTCCGGCCTCATCGTCGGGATTGACCCAAGCAAACGTCCCCGAGGGGTCGTTTGTATACCCCCCAAGAGGTATATCGCTCAGTTTCAGCACCTTCTCCTCTTCATAAGGGACGCCTATGGCCGGCCAACTCACAACGGGGTCGGCCTTGCTGATAGTCACCGTAATACCCGTCGGCTGTGTCAGCTCGTAGTTATGCGCGGTTGGGCCATCAAGAGATGATTTTGATGTGACAGGCTTGTTGCTCCCCGCGTTTGTGTCGGCCATTTCTCCGACACCTATGAAGTCTACCCAATCGCCTATGCTGGTAAGCACACCTACAAGCTCACCCGTCAGTTCGACGTCCAAATTATCCGGCTCATATGGGCGGTCTGCCGCCTTTACGTTATTGACGGTAAGGCTTTTTCTCGTGATATCCACTATAATATCTTCTGTCGGCTGCGTCAGCTCGTAGTTGCCCTCGTCCGCGCCGGTGAGTTGTATGGCTGTGTCAACTGTTTTGTTGTCGCCCGCGTCCGCGTTGGGTATCATTGTGCCGCTGCCCAACGTAAAGCCCACCGTATCGCCTGTCAGCACACCCTCAAGCTTCCCGCCCGTCAACACAACGGCAGTCGTCCCGTCATACGCGCGGCCCACCGCCGTCACGCCGGTAATGGTGAGGGGCGCTTTGTCAATATCCACCGTGACATATTCCGGCTGCGTCAGCTCGTAGTTGTCCGCCGAGTGAGTGCCGTCAGTAAGCGTTATGCTGGTTGTGACCGCTTGCCCCGTTCCCGCGCTCTTATCAGCCATCGTACCCTCGCCCAGCGTGAAACCGACATCTTCATCGTCTACCACACCCACAAGCGCCCCGCCTGTCAGCGCGACTTCTCGTTTGGCGTCATACGTGCGGGTTGTCGCCGCCACGCCGGTGATGGTGAGGGGTTTGGGCGTGATATTTACCGTAACGTCCGTCGGTTGATATTCCAACTCGTAGTTGTTCATAAACTCCCCGTTAAGCGTTATGCTGGTTGTGACAGCCCATGTATCCACGTCTTTACCGGCGGCTGTGCCGACGCCTAAGTCGAAGCCTACCCCGGCTATATCATCGCTTTCCACGTCCACAAGCGTCCCGCCCTCCAGCGCGACGGTTGTGCTGCCGTTATATGCGCGGTCTACCCCTTTCACGCCGGTGATGGTGAGGGGCTTGGGCGTGATGGTCACCGTGACATAGGTTGGCTGCGTCAAGGTGTAGTTCGGGTTGTCAAGCGTTATGTTGGTTGTGACAGCCTGTGGCCCCACGTCTTTGCTTGCGGCGGTGCCGCGGCCTAACGTAAAGTTTACCACATCATCGCCTACCAACCCACCCGCAAGCGCCCCGCCTTCCAGCTCGACACTTATAGTCCCGTCATATACGCGATTCGTCGCATTTACGCCGGTGATGGTGAGGGGTTTGGGGTCGACGGTGAGCGTGTAGAAAGTTATAGCCCTCGCGTAGGTAACATCGCCCTCCTTGGTAGCGATAATATCAGTGGTTCCCACACCAACAATGATGACACTTCCGCTGGAATCTACTGTGGCAACAGACACATTACTGCTAACATATGTGGTTTCACCTGTGCTTTCGCCCGGATTGTCAAAGGTATTCGTGAACGCCGCCGCCCCATAAACTTTGGTTACGGATTCTTCCGCGAATGAAAATGTCTGTATGGTTTTATCTGTATGTGTAAAAATAGCGCGGATTGTAATGGCGCCGTTAATTGCGTGTGTGCCGGATACTGTGTAATTTATTGTGTCTGCTCCTGCGGAATTTACTCTTTCTCCAATCGAACTGCCATAGTAAATATCCAAGAAATTGTTGTCTTCAATATCGGCCAACACGTAAGACAAGACAACAGAATCCCCTTGGCGGCCTTTGGTTGGGAGCGCCGTAAGCGAATCGGCTCCTGTCGGCTCAATCATGGTTACCACAATATCATACGCCACCACTTCTCCCGTGGCGGTAACAAAACCAACGGTTTCAGCGCTGCGGACTTCGCAGGTGATGGTTTTTCCCGCGTCGGCGCCGGTCAGCGTATAGGTTTCGCCGGTCGCGCCGGGGATGTCTGTGCCGTCCGCTTTCCATTGGTAGCTGAAGTCGCCGAGGGCGTTTGTTACGCCGTCGGTCTTGACGGTGAGGGTTTCGCCGATTTCAAATGTTCCCGTGATGGTTGCGGCGCCGGTCAGCCATGCCTTGACGCGCACGGTAGCCGGGAGGCCGGGCAGAACCGTCCCCGCGCCTTTATAGCGCACCTCGTAGACTCCGGGCGCGAGATCGGGCACGGTCGTGCCGCCGCAGTCCGTCCAATCGCCGGAGGGCAGCAAACGGTATTGCATCGCGGCGGTTACGCCGGTCAGCGAGCCGTCTTCCTCTTCCGGGCCTGTTTCATGCGTCGCGCCTACGGTGGCGGGTGAGCCGAAGCGGGTCAGCTCGATTTTATGCGGGTAGGACGGAGCGCAGTCAATCCAATCGCCGTCGTCGCGAACCCATATACCGTGCGAAACGTCAATATCTTCTTCCAAGATTGGCTTTGATTCAGGAAACCAAGTCTCGCCGCCGTCCACTGAATAGCTCATACGCGGGGTTACATTGGAGAGAGTCATATCCGCCGCGTCAAAGGTAACCTCTATCGGTTTCAGGGCGCGGATGAGCCATTGGGCGTACAGGGTGATGTCGGAGGTGACGGTGATGTCGCCGCCGTCTGGGTAGCGCGTCTCATCCAAGCCGTCCGCGTCGGCAGACCAGCCGTTAAAGGCGTAGTCTTTCAGCTTAAACGTGTTCGGCGGGAGCTGCCTTGCGGAATTGTGCGGAATGTTGGCGAGGTCTTCCATCTCGCCCTCGCCGCCGTTGGCGTCGAAGGTGACGGTGTGGTACTCGGCTTCCTCGAAAACCCATATGTTGTTGCGGCTGCCGTCGGTGGTCGAGCCGACGGCCACGCCGTCTTCCACGATGATATAGACGCCGTCCGCGATGGTTATATCCTCCGGCAAAACGCCCAGCTCCGGGTCGATTTCCACGCCGCCCGCGCCGATGATGATTTCAGACACCGTGCCGCTTCCGCCGATGCGCGCGGGCATATTGACGACAATCACGCCCACCGACGCGTTTTCATGGAGGATGACCTCCGGCTTTTCGTTTTCCGACTCGTATATATTCAGAACGGTTTTTCCGCCGCCCCTGTCAATGATGACGTCGAGGTTATCCACCACAATCTCTCGCGCGGAACCCTCGTAGATAACAAGGGTGTGGTTTGACTGAACGATATGGATGCGCACCGGCTGTTCGCCCGCGGCGGACAGCTTGTCCACAACGATACCGCCGCCGACCGTGACGTCCTCAAGGTAGATGGAGTTTTCCCCGCCGCCCGTGACAAGCAGCCGCCCGTCTATATGAACGGAGCGGAGCCTCACGTCGCCGTCGCCCACGCCCTCGGTAATCAGAAGGTCGCCGGCAATGACGGCGTTTTGCAGGACGACGCCCGGCTTGCGGACGACGGCGTTTCGATACGTCCTGCCGCCCGCGTCCAAGTCCCCGTCAATCATCTCGTTGAATACATTAAACAAAAGCTGCGCCGCTTCGCCGCGCGAAAGGTTTTTTTGCGGCATGAACCGGCCGTTATACCCCGCGATGTAGCCGGATTGCTCCATCGCCAGCACCGCGCCGGCGGCCGTTGAGGATACGCCGCCCATATCGGTAAAACGGGTTTCATCCGTCCCCGTCTCCGTCATGCGCAGGATTTGATACAAAAGGACGGTCGCCTGCTCGCGTGTGATGGGCGCTTCCGGCTCAATCCTCCCGTCCCCGTCATCCCCGATGAACCCGAACACGGCGAGGGTTTGGACGTCTTCCGTATACCATTTGTCCGGCGCCAAGTCCGCGTAGTGAACGGTTTCACGCGCTTCCTCACGGGCGTTGTACCCGAACGCGCGGTTGATCATCACGGCAAGCTCCGCGCGGGTGATGTCGTCGTCCGGCCTGAACGAGCCGTTATAGCCGCTGACGATGCCGTATGTATGGCAAGCATCAACGGCGGCCTCGGCCCAGTGGCCGCTTATGTCGTCCGCCCACCCCGCGGCGTCCGTTTCGGCGGCCGCGAAAGCCCGCGCGGGCAATAGCGATGATATAAGCGCGAGAACCATCACAAGGGACAGCGCTCGCCTGACGGTCATACGTTTCACAGAAGATCACCCTGCCTATTGGTTTGGTAATTTTTTCTTTTTTGTCCGATTTCCGTCTTCAAGCACGACAAGAATACGGCAATGCGGTTCATTCCCGTATATTATAACACATAACCGCGAAAGAATCAATCATTCCTTCGGAATATTATTGGCAGTTTGGGCTAGAGAACCCATTCGCCTTTGGTGGCGGATTTGACAATCATTTTTCCGTCTTCCGACTGGAAAAAAACCGTCCGGCCGAAGTCCTTGCCGGTGTCCTCGGCCAGTATCGGGATTTTCAGCGTGGCCAGCGTCGCTTTCACGGCGATGATGTTGCGCAGGCCGATGTTTGAGATGGTGGTGTTGCCGGTCGCCGCGAACATTTTCGCGCCCCCGGCAATCTTGGCTTTCATCCGCAGGCGGTTTGAGCCCATCTGCTCCATTTTTTTGACAAGGAGGGGGATGCCCGAATCGGCGAAGCGGTAGGGCTGCCCGAGAACGCCCTGCCCCGCCGAGGAGCTGGTGGGCAACATGATGTGCGCCAGCCCCGCGATGCGGGTGGCGACGTCGTACAGGCAAATCCCGACACAGGAGCCGAGCGCGTATGTGACCAGTATATCCGGTGCTTTTACCGCGTTCAGGTCGGCAATTCCGACCTTTATCGTATTACTCATATACTAATTCCGAGCTTCGTCATAATTTTATTCAGGGATTCTTCGTCGGGAATCATCAGGATATGGCAGGGCGTGTTTTGCCCTTGGCTGTTGAACTGACCCTCAATGTAGATAATCTTGTCGCTGATGTTCGCGTAATAGATGGTCGGCACGCTGAGAACCGCGCCGAGCATATCAATCGTGATGTCCGGCGTTGAGAGGCGTATCGTCAGGCCGGTCATCGTGGAAATCGCGTTGACGTAAGACGCGGCCATGATGCTTGAAATCTCTTTGAGCGCGGAGAACCCCATATCGTCGATTTGCTCAAAGCTCTCAATGTGTCTCCCCAGCAGCGTGTTGAGCATGGAATATGAAAATTCCTTTTGAAGCAGAAACATAATCATGCCCTCGACGTCGCCGCTCAGCGTCAGCAAAAGCCCGACAATCATCTGCTCCTCGCCGCCCATGTCCTCCACAACCTGCGAGAATTCAAGCGTCTTTACCGTCGGAACGGTTATGCCGATAGGGTGCGAAATCATTGAAGACAGAGACGTCACCGCGTTCCCGGAGCCGATGGTGCCGATCTCGCGCATCACGTCAAAATGTAGCTCATTGTAGTTTTTGGTTTCTGCCGGCATTTTCTGTTACCCCCTTTGTGATTTGACCGCATCCAAGCTTTCCCGCACACAGTATATCACAACGGGACGTTTTTTTCAACCCATTTCAACGATTGTTTGCGCGTACCCCCGGCTCTCGTTATAGCGCGCGGCAAAGCCCCCCGGATTCGCGTATCCGAGCGCGGCGTACCAGCCGAACAGCAGCAGGGCGCAGACCGCGATGAGCGGCAGTTTTTCACGGACAAGCCGGATGGCGCAGAGCAGCAGCACGGCGGCGAGATAGAGGATGAACCACGCCGACAGCAGGCGGAGCCATGTCAGGCCGAACGCGTCTATATAGAGCTTGAGCCGGACAAACCCGGAAACCAGCATGACGCCGGTAAGCCCCAGCAGACCCGCCAGCAGCGCCGGGAGGGCCGCGCTTTTCGCGCCGAACCGCAGAAAGACGCCGAATATACCCAGATTGATGGCGCATACAGCCACCGTCTGCGCGAATCCCGCGCGGGCGTATTCCGCGTAGGTCATCCCGCCGGGCAGTCCGGCCCCGGCGAACAGATAGGTGAACTGTATGCCGCAGAACAGCAGATAGAGCAGCGTGACCGACCCCAGAACGACAAAGCAGACGACGCGGTCAATCTCTCCCGCGGCGGCTTTGACGGGGCTTTTCCTCTTGCCGAACCCGATGTTCCATAAAAACGAGTAAAACAGCGCGGTTGCGATGCAGACGACAACCCCATGCCGGACGGCCGCCCCGATCTTCCAATCCGCCGTGATACGATCTAAATAATAGCCAAACACTTGGTCGGCGCCGGAGAGCAGCAGAATCAGCAGGCCGAGCAGCGGCAGCGTGACGGCGGCGCCGAGGAGGATTTTCCTGACCACGGGGCGCCGCCCGCCCGACACCAGAGACCCGGCCGCCCCCGCAAAGGCGGGCAATCCCGTGAAGGGCTTGACAAACCAGCCTGAAAACCACTCGGCGGCAATGCCTCCGGCGTCCTTCAGGCGGTACTCCCCGGCGGACGCCGCGGCGTGCGCCATCAGCACGCAGGGGATGACCAGCATGGTCAGCGACCCGTACCCTGTTTGGCTTCCGTCGAAGAAAAACGCCCACAGGCAGAGCGCCGCGGCACAGGCGGCGATGAACCAAAGGATTTTGTCCCGCGCCAGCCGCTGCCAGTAAAGCGCATAGAACAACACCAGATAGCACAGCCAAAAGACACTCCACCACTCCAGAAAAGAGCCGCGGTACAGGCTCGATACCAGTTGGTCAAACAACACGCCGACCGCCAGCGCGGCAAGCAGCAGCCACCGTTCGGCGGCGGTGATTTCCCTTTTAACGGGCGTCGGTTCAGTCATGGCTTTCATCCTCCCTGTACTCTAAAATATCGCCGGGCTGGCAGCCCAGCGCCCGGCATATCTTATCCAGCGTGGACAGCTTGACGGCTTTCACCCTGCCGTTTTTAATCAGCGAGACATTCGCCATCGTCAGGCCGACGCGCTCGGTCAGCTCGGTCACGCTCATTTTGCGTCTGGCGAGCATGACGTCCACATTGATGATAATCATATCGTGCCGTCAACCTCCTCCTGAAGCGCCGCCGCCTTGGTCAGATGCCGCGACAGCACCGCCATCAGCGCCGTCATGGACATGCCCAGCACGCCGATGAAGAGCGACGCCAGCACAATGGCCGGATGGTTCATACCCAGCAACAGCAGCACAATATTCCCCGCGCAGAAATACACGGTGTCGCCGAACACGCACATCGCTCCGTACTTGACCAGCCGCGCCATCGCGGCCGTGAACACCCGGTCATGCCCCACCGCGGCGGACGCTCTCCAAATCAGCGCCAGCACCGCGAACACCGGCAGCGCCGCCACCCAGAGGAACACCAGCCACGGGACGTAGGCGTGGGCAAACTCCGGGTACCAGTACGAAAAGCTCTTGCCCACCGCGGGCAGGATAAAGCAGCACACGGCAACCCCGCAGATTGCCACGACGATAACGGCGGCGCGCAGCAGACCGCAAAGCGTTTTTGACGACACAACCAACCACTCTCCTTGCTTTCTCAAACTTGGCTTTGGAAGCATTATACCAGCGGTCTGATTGTTTGTCAACAACTATTTATCGTATTACAATAATTTTTTTCAAATAACAATGCAGGGACGGTCGCCCCCGACCGTCCGCCGTGTTCCCCCGTAGGGGCGGTCGCCCCTACAGGACGGGGGGTGTGTTGTGCAGTTTTCACAAAATTGAAAATACGAACATAATTCAAAATTGCGGTTTTGTGGCGTTTTGTTCTGGAATTGGGGCGCGATGGGGCGAACGGGCGTTTTGTTGCGTTGAAACAGGTGTCAAATCGCGAAAAAAAGAACATAGTTTTGTATAGTTGAAATGTGCTATAATGGTAGTGTGGAAAATAACAAGAACCGCTTCGGGATGAAGCGGTTCTTGCTGTTGGCCGGAACATTGGCGCGGGAGGGAGGGTCTTCACGGGCGCGCCTTATGGGTTATTTCGCGGCTCCGGCGTCCTTCTCGCGAATCTCTAGGCGGCGGATTTTGCCGGAGATGGTCTTGGGCAGGGCGTCGGCGTATTCCACGATGCGGGGGTACTTATACGGGGCGGTGTTCTTTTTCACGTGATTTTGCAGCTCTTTGGTCAGCTCCGGCGACCCTTCGTATCCCGCGGAGAGAACGACGGTGGCTTTGACGGCGAAGCCGCGCTCCGCGTCCGGCACGCCGGTCACGGCGCACTCCAGCACCGCCGGATGCTCCATCAGCACGCTCTCCACCTCAAAAGGCCCGATTCGGTAGCCGGAGGACTTGATGACGTCGTCGGTCCGGCCCACATACCACAGGAAGCCCATTTCGTCCCTGTACGCCGTGTCTCCGGTGTGATACAGGTCGTCGCGCCAAACCTTTTTGGTGGTTTCCTCGTCGCGGAAATAGCCGGAAAACATCCCCACCGGCTTGCCGCCGCCCGCCGCGTCGGTGCGGATGCAAATCTCGCCGGTGACGCCGGCGCCGACCTCATGGCCGTTTTCGTCGGCGACGACCATGCGGTAACCGGGCGCGGGCAGGCCCATCGAGCCGAGCCGGGGCTGCACCCACGGATAGCCCGTCCAGCAGCAGAGGGTGGTCTCGGTCTGCCCGAAGCCTTCGTAAATCTTGTGGCCTGTCCCCTCTCTCCAGCTCCTGTAGACCTCCGGGTTGAGCGCTTCCCCCGCCGTGGCGCAGTGCTTCAGGGCGGAGAAGTCATACTTTTTCAGGTCTTCTTTGATGAAATAGCGGTACATGGTGGGCGGAGCGCAGAAGGTTGTGACCTTATATTTCGCCAGCTTTTCCAAGATGTCGGCCGCGGAAAACCTGTCGAAGTCGTAGGTGAAGACGGCGCTGCCCGCCAGCCATTGGCTGTACATCTTCCCCCACAGGCTTTTCAGCCAGCCGGTATCGGAAATGGTGAAGTGCAGGCCGCCGGACTCGCAGCGGTGCCAGAAGCACCCGGTCAGGATATGCCCGAGGGGGTAGGTATAGTCGTGCCACACCATCTTGGGATAGCCCGTGGTGCCGGAGGAAAACGCCATCAGCATCATATCGCTTGCCACGGTGCAGCGCTCCAGCGGCGCGTCGGAGCAGGCGGAGGCTTCCGCGTCGTAATCGCTGAAATCCGCCACCATTTGCAGGCTCGGACATTCCGCGCGCGCCGCCTTAATGGCGTCGAGGACGCCGAAGCGGGGGGTGGTGAGAATCATCTTAATCGACGCGGCGTCGCAGCGGTAGACAAAATCCTTGGCCGTCAGCGTATACGTCGCGGGGACGGCGACGGCGCCGATGCGGTGCAGACCCATCAGCACCGGCCAGTAACGCCAGTCGCGGCTCATGGTGAGCATAATCATATCGCCCTTGGAAATGCCCCGGTTTAGGAAAAACCGCGCGGCGCGGTTGGATTCGCGGCGAATATCCTCAAAGGTGAAACGCCGCTCCTCGCCCGTATTGGATATCCACAGCATGGCAAGCGCGTCCGGCGTCTCGTCCGCCATCGCGTCGAGGCAGTCGAAGGCGAAGTTGAAATCGGCGGGCACGTTGAGCTTGAAGTTTTTTTGCAAATCGTCCAGCGTGGCGTAGTCGTCACGGTGGCGGCCGGTATATTTTTCATAAAATGGCATGGCTAACTCCCCTTATGCAAGACTACGGCGAGGAACCTCGCCGGTTTGCCGTCCAGCGCCCGCATCGCGTGCGGGATGGAGGCGTCAAAGTAGACGCTGTCGCCCGGGGCAAGGTCATAGGTCAGCTCGCCCATGTAGAGCCGCAGCAGCCCGTCTACCATCAGGATGAACTCCTGTCCGGCGTGCGCGTGCTGCTCCGGCACGTCCGGCTCGTCCTTCGGGTTCACCGTGACCATAAACGGCTCCGCCAGCTTGTTGCGGAAGGTGAACGCCAGATGCTTGTAGCTGTATGCCTCCCGGCGGTCGATGGCGTAGCCCTCCCCGGCGCGCGTCAGGCAGCAGCCGGACAGCCGGGGCGACTCGCCGCTCATCAAGTCAACGACGTCCACGCCGAGGGCGACGGCGGCGTTGTAAAGAAAGGAAAAAGAAAAATCCCTTTCGCCGCGCTCGTATTCCTCAAGCTGTTCCGGGGGAATATCGCATTTTGCCGCGAGGGTTTCCCGGCTCAATCCCTCAATTTCTCTCAGCGCGGCCAGCCTTCCGCCAATTTCCCGCAGTTGATCCGTCACTGCAATCAGCCCCTTTCCGCTTTTGATGGTAAGATTTGAAAATGTCCCGCTAGGACATTTTATCGCGTTTATTCAGATATTTCAAGGCAAGCATCATCAGGATGCCGCCCGCCGCGCAGCAGGACGCGATTAAGAACGCGGGAAACATTTTGCCGATGTCGTCCGCGACGGCGGCGATGTTTCTGTAGTGGCCGGCAATCTGCGAGGAGATAATCGCCCCCGCGCCGAAGCCCAGCAGCACAAAGCCGTAGTTCGCCGCCATATTCTTTGCGCCGAACAGGTCGGCGGTGAGCGAGGGGAAGGTGGACAGCAGCCCGCCGTAGAAAAACCCGATGGCCCCGATGACGACGTAGATGAAAACCCCGTCGATGAAGTTGACCACCAGCGAGAGGACGGCGGAGGCGGCCAGCAGTATGATGATGGTGTTTTTCCGGCCCAGCCTGTCGCTGGCCATGCCCCAGAAAAAGCGGCCCACAGAATTGAACATTGAAATCGCCAAAACGCCAATGGTGGCGGTCGATTCGAGATCCTTGGCCACGGCGATGGGCTTGGCGAAGCCAATCATCATCAGCCCGCCCATGACGGCCATCATAAACGCGGCGGTCACGATGTAAAAACGCGGGGTTTTCAGCATTTCCAGCGCCGTATAGTCCCGCGTGGCTTTCACCCGCACGGCTTTGGACTGGGCGCCGCCCACGGCATAGCCCTCGGGCGGGTTGATGAGGAAAACGCTTCCCGCAGAGCAAACGACCAAAAAGACCGCGCTCAGAACCACGAAGGTTTTGGGTTCCCCTCCCAGTCCGTCCGCTGTCCCCGGCCCGCCGAACACATCAACCAGCTTCTCAACAATCGGCGTAAACACCACGCCGCCGAAGCCCAGCGCGGCGACAATGACGCCGGTGACAAAGCCTTTTTTATGCGGATACCACTTCTGGGCGCAGGCGATGGTGGTTGAGTATGTAAAACCCATGCCCACGCCGCCCATAGCGCCGTAGGTGATCCACAGCAGCCACCCGCTGCCCTCGGTCACGAGGGAGGCCAGAAAGAAGCCCGCGCTTAATATAAGACCGCCGATGAAAACCACGCGGCGGGTGGAAAACCGGATGGCCAGCTTGCCGCCGAACACGCTCCCGACGGTCAGCGTAGCCAGAAGGATGGAAAACGTCAGGCTCGCCGCGGCGTTATCCCCGCCGAAGATGCTGTTTGCCACGCCGGTTTGAAAAACACTCCAAATGTACGCGACGCCGATGATAAGCTGAATCGCGATCGCCGCCAGCACCGCCGACAGCCCCCGCTGCTTGGTTGCATCCAAATGAATCACTCCCACTCGTTTTACAGTTTCAGGTAGTGTAACAGGCGCATGACCGTTTGTCAAGTCTTTTTTGCGCCCGTCAATCGCCGGGGCGGCCGCAAAAACTGATTGAATACGATGATGGGGTGTGCTATGATTGTTTTAGATGACGGAGGGAGCCATATGATTATCGAAACAGGCAGGCTGCGCCTGCGGGAGATGCGGCAGTCCGATTACGCCGCCTTATGTGACATATTACAGGACGCGGACGTCATGTATGCTTACGAAGGCGCTTTTTCCGACGCCGAAACACAGGCATGGCTGGACAAGCAAATCAGGAGCTATCAAACATATGGGTTTGGCCTATGGGCCGTTACGCTGAAGGAAACCGGCGAAATGATTGGGCAATGCGGGCTCACCCTGCAAAGCTATCAAGACAATCAGGTTCTTGAAGTGGGGTATCTCTTTCAAAAAGCGTTCTGGCATAACGGGTACGCCACGGAAGCGGCCATCGCTTGCAGAGATTACGCTTTTGACAAGCTAAACGCCGAGGAGGTCTTTTCAATCATCCGGGATACGAATACCGCGTCGCAAAAGATCGCCGAACGAAATGGAATGACGGTGGCAGGTACCCTTGTGAAGCATTACCGTAATATGGATATGCCGCACTATGTGTTTTCGGTCAGGCCATGAGAATGAGACGGCGCAAAAACCTGACCGCGCGTATGGAGCGGGCGGCGGACTTCCTCTTAACCGCCCCCGTACAGCCGGGCGGCGGACTCCTTATCGTGGAGCTTGGCTGCGGGATGGGGCGCTTTGCCTGCGAAACGGCGGCGGCGCGGCCCGGCGCGTTTGTCGTCGGCGTCGAGCGCGTGGCGGACGCCGTGATCGCCGGGATGGAGCGGGCGCGGCGGGAAGGGCTGGAGAACCTTCGCTTCCTCCTCGCCGATGTATCTGATTTACCTGAGTTTTTCGCCCCGGGGGACATCAATGAGCTGTACATCCACTTCTGCGACCCGTGGCCGCATTGGAAGCAAGCCCCCCGCCGCCTTACGGCCAGAAATTTCCTGCAAATCTACCGCCCGCTGCTCGCCCCGGACGGCTTTCTCCGTTTCAAAACCGACAACGCTCCCCTATTCGCCTTTACGCAGAAAGAACTCGCCGCCGAGGGCTGGACCGTCACCCATTGCGACCCCGACAGCCCGCCGGAACCCGCGGCGACCGGCTACGAACTCAAGTTCCGCGCCCAAGGCGTCCCCATCCACGCGCTGACCGCAAACAAATGATTAAACGGAGGGTAAAAATGATGCGTTGTATGCGGTTTCTTTCAATCGTTTCCTTTGCGCTTGTCCTCCTGACGGGCGGGTGTGTGTTCGCGCGGGAGGAGGCTTCCGTGCCTCGGGAAATCCCTGTGGGGGACGTAATCCTCGTTTGGGAAAGCGGGTATGACGGGACTGTCAGCGACTTCACAGACCCTCAGCTCGATCGGAAGCGGGGGTTTTCGCGGATATGCCGCGGCTTGGATGAGCTGCTTGCGTTGTGTCCCGCCGCCGGGATTGAATACGGGACGGACATCCCGGCGTATTCAAACGAATGGTTTGAAGATAACGCGGTCATTGTGCTGGCGTTTACAGAGGGCGCGAGAAGCGAGGAATGGGTACACGGGAATTTGCCGAATGTGGATTTGGCCGGCGTTTTTGTTGACGGGGACACCGCGCGGGTTGATTTGCGGCGGATTGACAATGTGTTTCTTTTCATTTCCACCCGTTACACCGTCCTGATAGAGGTCGAGGCGGCCTATCTGGAGGGTGTGGAGACGGTGGAGCCGCCCGTTGTGCGGGATAGGAGCGGCGGCGAGCCGGCTTCTTAACGCGGGGGAAGTGAACCGGCAAAAATATTTTGAAAAACAAAATCAAAAAAGCGCTTGACATCGCCGGGGAAAGCTGGTATCATCAGAGAAGAATTTAGGAAAGGAGGTCTTTGCTATGCGCAGAATGAATGGATTTTCACTGTTACCCAAGGTTAATGGGGGTTTAGTTTTCCAGTAATTGGCAATTAGCGCAATTCGGTTCGTGGTGAGACCGGCGCTGTTGCCGGAGACTTGCCGCGATTTATATTTTTACGGGGGTTTTTCCGCCCGTAAATCGCCGGCCGGTCTGTGTGAAGGGCCGGTTTATGTTTTTTAGGAGGGCATTATGAAATCAAGCATCCCACGATATATGGCCCCGGCGCTGGCGCGTCAGGGGCTGGATGTGAGCAAGCTAATCTACGCTATACATACCGACCTCACGGCGGAGGGCAGCGCCGCCGACGTCTACTGCGCTTTGAGCGAGGACACGCTGTATATCCTCACCGGGCGCGAAAAAATCGTCAAGGTCGAGGGCGCGCGGCGGATTGTGGCGCTCTATGAGCCGGAATCGCTTTCGGCGTATCCGCTCGCCGATTTGGGCGAAATGAAATGCGAACGGCTGCTGACCACCGGGCGGCTGTTCAGCGAAAAGGACGGCGAGGCGGAGGGCATTCTGCTCTTCTCGCTGGGCTTTTTTGCCCATGCCGAGCGTCTGGGCAAGGTCATCGGCAACATCAAGGAGGGCAAGGCCCCGTTGGACGAGGTATCCGCCGAGGAAGAGCCGTTCTGCCCCAAATGCGGCGAACGGTATCCCGAGCCGGAACGCAGGATATGCCCCAAATGCCTTGACAAGCGCGGCATCACCCGCCGTCTGCTCGGTTTTTTCCGCGACTACCGGCGCAAGGTGCTCGTTATCTTCTTCGTCATGCTGGCCGGCACGCTCTTCGCCGTCATGTCTCCCTATCTCGGCTCCAAGTTTCTCATAGACGAGGTGCTGAAGGAGGACGGCGGCTATTACGGCGCGGTGGCGATGACGGTTTTGCTCATCTTCACCGTGCGGATGATCGGCGTGGTGCTGAACATGCTGTATCAGTTTGTCTTGGCGAAAACGGTGCCGTGGATTATCTTTGACGTGCGGATGAAAATTTTTGAGGCGATGCAGCGCCTGTCGGTCGGGTTTTACACCTCCAAGCGCACCGGCGCGCTGATGAGCCGCGTCAACCAAGACGCCAACAACCTCTATTGGTTTTTTGTGGACGGCCTGCCCTATCTGGTCGTCAACATCCTTTCCCTCGCCGGGGTCATCACGCTGATTTGCCTGCTCAACCTGCGGCTGGCGCTGATTGTCGTCGTCATCATGCCGACGGCCATCCTGTTCTTCCGACTGCTCTGGGGTATGTTCCGCCGTTTCCACCATAAATTCTGGGTTTACGGCTCGCAGATGAACTCGATGGTCAGCGACTCGGTCAACGGCTCCCGCGTCATCAAGGCGTTCGCGCGCGAGGACGAGGAGTCGGGGCGCTTTACCCAAGTGAGCGACAAATTCAAGGATGTGGACATCAAGGCGTGGAACGTGGGCTTCACGGCGTTTCCGCTTATTTATCTCTTCATGTTCCTCGGCCAAGTGCTGGTCACCGCTTACGGCGGCGTGATGGTGGTCAACGGGGATATCAGTCTCGGCACGCTGCTCACCTTCATCGCTTATCTCTCTATGCTTTACGGGCCGCTGGAGTTTATGTCTTGGGTGAGCAACTGGTGGGCGCGGTGTGTGGACTCGGCGCAGCGCGTCTTTGAGATTATCGACGCCACGCCCGACGTGGAGGATCCTAAAGACCCCGTGCGGCTTGAAACCTTCAGCGGCGCCATCGACGTCAGCGGCGTCTGGTTTGAATACGACCCCGTTTCCCCCGTCTTAAAGGGGATGGATCTCAAGGTCAGGGCGGGAGAGATGATGGGCGTCGTGGGCAAGACCGGCGCGGGCAAATCCACCATCGCCAATCTCATTGCGCGGCTGTATGACGTGACGCGCGGGGAAATACGGCTCGACGGCGTCAACGTCAAGCGTCTGCCGCTGAGCTTTCTAAGGCAGAATGTGGGCATTGTCTCGCAGGACATCTACCTCTTCATCGGCTCGATTGCCGACAACATCCGTTACGCCCGCCCGGACGCCACCTTCGAGGAGGTCATGTGCGCGGCCAAGGCGGCGCGGGCGCATGAGTTTATTATGAATCTGCCCAACGCGTATGAGACGCGGGTGGGCGCGGGCGGCGAGGATCTCTCCGGCGGCGAGCGCCAGCGCCTGTCCATCGCCCGCACCATCATCCAAAACCCGAAAATCCTCATCCTCGACGAAGCCACGGCGGCGATGGATACCCAAACCGAGGCGGCGATTCAGGAATCGCTGAACAAGCTGCAAAAGGGCCGCACCACCATCGCCATCGCCCACCGCCTCTCCACCCTGCGCGACGCCGACAGCCTTGCCGTCATCAACGACGGCAAGGTGGTCGAAACCGGCACCCACGCCGAGCTTTTGGCGAAAAAGGGCGAGTATCACAAGCTGTACACCATCCAGCTTGAGGGCTTGAAGACGATTAACATGGACGCTTGAGGGAGGAGGGTTGGAATGCTTGATGAAACTATGTTCGGAAGGATTGCCGAAAAAGCGAAACTTTGCAAGTATTCGTCAATGAACTACATTGATTTTGACGACTGTAAAAACGCGGAGGTTTTGCATGACCGCGACGGGTTGATTTTACTGCGCGATACGAGCAAAACGCCCTCTATGCTCTACTTTGCCGCCGACGATTTTGAGGCCTTGGTCAAGATGATTGCCGGAATTCCGGGTAAACTTCGATTGCATTTTGTCCCCCGGGAATATGCGGAGCGGCTTACACATCTCGGCTTTGCTGAGTGGGGCGAGTATACGGATTTTTGGAATAACAGCTTGGCGGATACAGTATCGCAAATGGGTGAGATTGAAGAAATGGAGGTTCTCGGCGCAGATGAATGTGCCGCCGCCGCGGACATTACGCAAAAATGCAGGATGCAGTCCAGAGGCTTTGAGGGCGAATCTCCGGCGTGGTTTGCGGAATGGCTGAAGGAAAATAAAGTCATCATCCGGCGCGTGGGTTCGGCGATTGCGGGGGTGTGCTGCGTTTCCATCTATAACGGGGGCACAACCCTCTGGATTAGGGAGATTGCCGTTGACCCCCGCCATCAGGGAAAAGGAATCGGGAAACGGCTGATGGAACAGGCGATAAAGTACGGCGCTGACAACGGAGCCGAACGAGGTTTTTTAGCGGCTGACATCCTCAATCAAAACGCGATTGGCCTGTATCAAAAATACGGGTTCAGCGCAACGGGGACAGACTGTGAGCTGCAAATGATGAAAGCATGACAAGGAGGAAAACATTTTATGGAAACAACCACACAAATCCAAGAGCAAATCGGGCTGGCTGAGGCCATCGACCTCGGCGTCCTTGACCCGGCGAAGGCCGAGTTTTTCGAGACGCCCGGCGGTTTTACCGGGCTGCGGTATGACGGCACGGAGCATAAGCGCGTCTCGCTGCGGCGGGCGATGCCGATTGCCGACCCGTCGGCGTATATCTCGGTGGCCGACCATGAAAACAAGGAAATATGCGTCATCCGCTCGCTGTCCGACTTATCCGGCGACCAGCTCCGCATCGTCAGCGGCGAGCTGGACAGGCGGTATTACTGCCCGGAGGTCGTGGAGGTCAAATCGGTCAAGGACAAGATGGGCTACGTCTATATCGAGCTGCTCGTCAAAGGGCGGGGCGAGGCGTTCGCCAAAAACTGCGCCGTCAAGGACGTCAACAAAAACATCCGCCTGCTTGACGAAGACCGGCTGATTATCTTCGACGTGGACGGCAACCGCTACATTGTTCAGTCGCTGGCGGCGCTGGACAAAAAGAGCGTCAAAAAATTGGAACCGTATTTATTTTAGGAGGGCTTATGTCGGATACATACACACTGCGTTACGACTTGGACGCGAACATGCGCCCCTGCGACGGGACGCTGCGTTTTCACCGCGACGGGCGGGTATCCGCGCTGCAGGACGGCGTTGAGCTGTTTGAGCATCGCTTGGAGGGCGCGTCGGAAACCGCCGTCCTTCCCGGCGTGGGCTGCGCGCGGATTTATCTCAAGCGCGGCGAGGGCGAGGCAAGCGAGGATGTAACGCTCTGCCATTTTTCCATGTCGGCGCTCCAGCCGGCGGGAGAGTTTTGCAAAATCGTCAATTACTACATTCAGACCCAAGAAGCGGAAATCCCCGACACAGAGGAAAAAAGCGTCTGCGGCAAATGCGGGCGCCCGCTGATTGAGGGGCTGTCCGTCTGCCTGTTCTGCTATAACCGGGCGGGGATTCTCAAGCGCGCGCTGCGATATCTGCGTCCTTTCCGCCGCACCATCCTCACCGCGCAGGCGTTTGTGGCGTTTTCATCCACCCTCTACCTGCTCGTGCCGCTCTTCAACCGCTGGCTGATTGACGGGTATCTGGCCCCGATGCAAGGCCCGGCGATTCACATCGTCTTTATCGCGGGCGCGATGTTTCTCGCGCGGCTGCTGGGCGAAATCATCTTCATTCTCTCCTCCCGCGCCTATAACCGCGCCAGCATCGGCTACGCGAACCTGCTCAGGACAATGGCGTACGATAAGCTGCAGCGGCTTTCCATGTCTTCGCTGTCCAAGCGCACGCCGGGCGATTTGATCCGCCGCGTGATGGAGGACACCAACACCGTCAAGGACTTTATCACCGACATCGGGCGCTGGGGCGTGGAGCAGGCCATCATGTTCGTCATCGTGCTGATCATCCTGCTGTTCACCAACCCGTGGCTCACCCTGCTGGTTTTCCTGCCCATTCCGGTGGTGGCGGTGGCTATGTCGCGCTTTTGGGATTTCATCCATGTCCGTTATGAGCGGCAGTGGCGGCGCAGCTCCAAGTGCAACGCCATCCTCCACGACATCATCAAGGGCATCCGCACGGTGAAGAGCTTCGGCAACGAGGACAGGGAGATTGCCAAGTTTGCCGGGGAGACGCGCAAGCTGGCGGAGGTGTCCTCCAGCAACGAAAAGCTCTGGGCGCTTCTCTTCCCCTCGATGGTGTTTTTCACCGGCATCGGCGAGTTTCTTGTTCTCTATTTCGGCGGAAACGCCATCCTCGAAGGCGGGCTCAGCTTGGGCGTGCTGGTGCAGTTCACCATGTACATCACCTATGTCTACGGGCCGCTGCGTTGGCTGGTTTCCTTTCCCCGCTGGCTTGCCGACGCCATGACCAGCATGGTCAAGGTGTTTGAAATCCTCGACGAGGAGCCGGACATTACCGGCAAGGAGGACGCCGCTGAACCGCCGCTGAACGGCGGCGTGACGGTTGATAATGTGTCCTTCGGCTATAAGTCCTACGAGCCGGTGCTGAAGGACGTCTCCATCGACGTCAGGCCGGGTGAGATGATTGGCGTCGTGGGCAAGAGCGGCGTGGGCAAAACCACGCTGATTAACCTCATCATGCGGCTCTATGACCCCAACGCGGGCAGCGTGAGAATCAGCGGGTGCGATTTGCGGGATATGTCCCCCACCCACCTGCATGAGAATGTCGGCGTGGTCTTCCAAGACACCTTCCTCTTTGCCGGCACGGTGTATGACAACATCACCTACGCCAAGCCTGACGCCACGCCGGAGGAGGTCGTCGCCGCCTGCAAGGCGGGCGGGGCGCACGAGTTCATCATCAATATGCCCGACGGCTACAACACCCTTATCGGCGAGAGCGGCCACACCATTTCCGGCGGCGAGCGCCAGCGTCTCGCCATCGCCCGCGCCGTCATCAAAAACCCGGCGCTTCTGATTTTGGACGAAGCCACCAGTTCCCTCGACGTGGAAACGGAGGCCGCCATTCAGGAAAGCCTTCAGAAGCTGACCAAGGGGCGCACCACCATCGCCATCGCCCACCGGCTCTCCACCCTCCGCGCCGCCGACCGGCTGATTGTGATGGAAAAGGGTAAAATCGCCGAGGTCGGCACCCATGTGGAGCTGCTGAAAATGCGCGGTATCTACTACGATTTGGTCATGGCGCAGCGCCAAACCGGCAAGAAAAACGAAGCCGTCACATAAGGGCGGGATGTGCCCGCCCCCGGCGCCCGGCTTGACCGCCGCGTTTGTATGGTGTATACTGCCGAGTAAAGGGGGATTCATTATGTGGTTCATCTATGCGATTCTCGCCGCCCTGTTTGCCGCGCTGACGTCCATACTGGCTAAAATCGGGATTGAAAACGTCAACTCGCATCTGGCAACCGCCATCAGGACGGCGGTGGTTCTGGTCATGGCTTGGGGGCTCGTTTTCATTCTGGGTAAGCAGGGTGAAATTGCGGACATAAGCCGGAAAAGCTGGCTGTTCCTTTCCCTTTCCGGCATCGCCACAGGGCTTTCTTGGCTGTTTTATTACAGAGCCCTGCAAATCGGCGAGGCGTCCAAGGTCGTTCCGGTCGATAAGTTCAGCGTGGTCATCACCATCGTCCTCGCCTTCGTCATCCTAGGCGAAGCCGTCACCGCCAAAACCATCATCGGCGGCCTGCTGATTACCGCCGGCACCTTCGTGCTGGTGTGGCAGTAGGGGCCAGTCAGACCACCTTTATGCAAAACTCCGGGCAGGCCGCGCCGCAGTAGCCGCAGAGGACGCAGCCGGTTTGGGGGCGGGCTTTGCCGTTTATGACCGCCAGCGCGTCCGAGGGGCAGGCGGCGGCGCAGCGCCCGCACCCGCCGCACCATTCGGCGATATGCAGGGAGCGGGGCGCGGGTTCTTTCAGCACGGGCAGCCCGCCGGTTTGGAAAAACGCGGCGGCGGCTTCCACCTCGGCGATATCCCTCATTCCCAGCGCGAGGCTGTGCCCGAAACGGGACGCGTAGGTCAGGGCTTCCTGCGCGCGGCGGAAAAGATGCCCGCCGCCGAGAGCTTTCATCACATACACACCCAGCCCCGCGTCCGACGCGGCGGCGACGGCCTGCTCCATCTCCTCCCGCGAGCCGTCCGCAATGCCCAGCCCCGCCATATTCAGCAGCGGATGAACCGCGTCCAGCCCCGCCCTGACGGCCGCCCAAACGCCGGACACATGATGGGACGACAGGCCGACGGCGCGGAGGACGCCCTTGGCTTTGAGCCTGTACAGCTCCTCCAGCGCGGGGGCGTGGCCGCGCAGGGTATGTTCGCTCTCCTGCTCGTGGAGCAGGAATAGGTCAATCACGTCCCGGTCAAGCCCGCGTCTGGCCTCCTCCACCGCCGCCGCCGCGCCCTCGCGGGTATGGGCGTATGTTTTGGACGCGTATACAAAGCTATGCTTTGAGCGGAGGGCGGCGTAGTTTCCGTAGAGCTGCGCCGTGTCGATGAAGTTGACGCCCAGCTCAAACGCGCGCGTCAGCACGGCCCCGGCCCGCTCCGTTCCGCCCGTATACCCTTGGAGCGGCGAAAACGGCAGGGAGCCGAAGCAGAGCGGCGAAATATGGACGCCGGTGCTGCCAAACGGAACGGTTTTCATCATGCGGTTTGTTTACCCTTCTGCCGTTTCCGCCGGAAGCGGAAACGACTCGTTTGAGGCGGCGCGGAAAACTTGAAAAAAGTCTTGCATTTTACGTACAGCCCTGTTATAATGTTTTGGCGTTCACAATTACGGCAAGATAGAAAGGAAGTGGCCCTCATGGCCAAATGCAGTGTTTGCGATAAAGCCACCATCTTCGGAAACGCCCGCTCCCACTCAATGAGACGCACCAACCGCTCGTGGAAGCCCAACGTCAAGCGCGTCAAGGCGGTGGTCAACGGCGCTCCGAAGCATATCCATGTCTGCACGCGCTGTCTGCGCTCGGGCAGGGTGACCCGCGCCGTATAGCATCCCCTGCGGAATAGGGAGAATGCCATTGCAGGGGCGGGGTTATCCCGCCCGCTTTGCTGCGTCCGTTTCCTCTTTGTACCCGCCCAATTCCGCGCAGATGATGATGTCAAGGCAAATCAGAAACACCCATATCGCGATGCCCATAAATATCCCGATGCCGCCGTAGAGCGTGTTGTGGTTGGAGAAGTACCGCATATACAGCTCAAACCCGCGCGAAACGCCCAGCCACCCCGCCGTCGCCAGCGCGGCCGTCCACGCGGCGCGGGCGGGGCGCGCGGATGCGCCCGGCGTCAGCGTATAAAGGGCGAAGAGCAACAAGAATATAGCGCCGCCGACAGAAAACGCCAATATCCACTGGTTGGCGGCCAGAATGGCGATGGTTAGCGCCAGTACGGTCAAAAAGCCAAGCGTGAAGAGAACGGCCATCCCCCGCGCTTTGAAAAAGGGCAGTTTTCCGCCGCCGTACGCGTGGTTGACGCCCCGCATCAGCGCCCAGACGCCGCTTGACGCCGCCCACAGCGCGCCCACGCCCCAGAGGGGGTTGGACAGCGGCGGGGACGTTCCCGTATCGGCGAAAACATTCAGCAAATCCTCCGGCAGAAAGCCTTCCAGCGCGGCGAGGCTCCAGTCGGCCAGCGCCAGCGCCCGGTCCGCCAGCAGCAAAAGCGGGAAGATGGAGAGCAGAAAGAAGAACGCCGTCTTCGCGGCGACCCCGAAAGCGTCGTCCCGGCTGATATGCCTGACGAAACGAAACATCTTCTTCATTGCGAAAACAACACCGCCGCCCAACCGTCTTCGATACGGATGACCGGCGCGTTCAGTCCCGCGGCTTCGGCAATGGACAAGACCTCGTCCAGCCGATGCTCGATAATCCCCGACGCGACCCAAATCGACCCGGCCGGCGCGACGATTGGCACAAGCGGGATTATGGCGTCGGCGATGATGTTGGAAAAAATGATGTCAAACCCGTCCACCGAGCCGGACGTCAAAAAGTCTTCCGCATACGCCGTAAACTTGCTCTCCATGCCGTTGAGGAGAGCGTTTTCGAGCGCCGTCCTCACCGCGTACGCGTCGATATCCACGCCCACGGCGCTTTCCGCGCCCAGCAGCAAGGCGCACAGCCCCAGTATCCCGCTCCCGCAGCCCACGTCGAGGACGCGCCAGCCTTTCGGCTCCAGCGATTCCAGTATTTCTAGGCAGAGTCTCGTTGACGCGTGCAGGCCCGTGCCGAAGCTCATACCGGGGTCGTTTAGGTAGACGGCGCGGTTTTCCGGGTTTTCAAGCGGCAGCCACGCGGGCTGAATGAGCAGCCGCGAGCCAATCGGCGTGGGTTTGTAGTAACGCATCCAAGCGTCCGCCCATTCCTCCTCCCCGCGTTCCCGCGCCGTCAGGGACGGCGACAGGCGGCGCAGGACGGCAAGACGGCTCACATCGTCCGCGGGCAGGTAGACGACAACGCAGCTTTCCTCTATCTGAAACCCCTCGAACTCCTCGGCAATCAGTCTCGCCAGCAGCTCCTCCTGCGCGTCCGGCGGCGCCGGAAGCGATACCTCCAGCCAGCGCTTCACCGGCATAGCAAATCCCTGTACACAGCCTCGTCCTCCGGTTTGCCGACGACCGACAGGCTGACCTGAGAGAAGTCGAAGATGCGCGCCGCAAGCTCCGTCACCGCTTCCCGCGTTACGGCGTTTATCCGCGCGATAATCTCGTCCGTCTCATGCGCGCCGCCGAAGAAGAGGGTTGAATGGCCTATGCTGATTGACCGATTGACGGTCGATTCCTCGCTCATAATGTTGTTGGCCTTGCATTGCTCGCGCGCCCGCGTAAGCTCCTGCTCGGACGGGCCTTCTCTGGCGTACTGCTCCACGACCTCGCGGATAAGCTCCAGCGCCTTCCGCTCCGTTTCCGGCCCCAGCGCGGTGTAGATGACCGCAGCGCCGGTATCGCGGTGGGGCGCCTGACTTGAATAGACTGAATAGCAAAGGCCGTGTTCCTCGCGGATTTTCTGAAAGAGCCGCGAGGACATCCCCGAGCCCAAAATGGCGCTCATCACCCCGTAAGCGTAATTCCGGTTGACCGGAAGGCCGGGAAAGGCAAGCAGGAGGTGGTTCTGCTCGATGTCCTTTTCGCGCAGATGGAAGGCCGGCGTGTAGGCGCAGGGAACCATCGGCGGACACTCCGCGGGCGGCAGGGACGAAAGAAGCTCTTCAATCTTTTCCAAGTCAGACGGGGCGAACCGTCCGGCCAGAGAGACGATGATGTCGCAGGGCCGGTAATTCCGCGTTTTGTATTCCAGCAGGTCTTCCGCCGTCATCCCGCCCAGCGTCTCCGCCGTCCCTATGACGGGCGCGCCGAGAGGAAGGTCTTTATAGATTGAGGCGTACAGGTTCTGGTACACGAGGTCGTCCGGCTGATCCTCGCACATGGCGATTTCCTCGATGATAACGCCCCGCTCGGTGTCCCACGCGTCTTTGTCAAAGCGCGCGTTGAAAAACATATCGCCCAGTAAATCAATGGCGGCGGGCAGATGGCTGTCCAGCGCGCGGGCGTAATAGCAGGTGCTTTCCTTGGTGGTGTAGGCGTTGACCTGACCGCCGATGGCGTCCATCACGGCGGCCAGCTCCGCGGCGGTGCGGGTTTGCGTCCCTTTGAACAGCATATGCTCAATGGCGTGGGACGCGCCGCCCATCTCGGCCGGTTCGTGGCGGGATCCGTGCCCCACCCAGAAAACCACCGCCGCGCTGCGGACTTGAGCCATATATTCATGGACGATGCGCGCCCCGTTGGGGAGAGTTTTGATTTGAATCATGCGGTTAGCCTCCTTGAAACGAATGGGCCGCCTGCGGCGGCCCATTGATCAATCCTGCGGTATCGCGTCTTTCTTCGATAGGTTCACGCGGCCCTTTTCGTCGGTGCCGAGGTATTTTACCCAAACCGCGTCTCCAACATTCAGCACATCCTCCACCTTTGCCACGCGGAAGCTCTCCAGCTTGGAGATATGCACCATCCCCTCCTTGCCCGGCGCGTATTCAACAAACGCGCCGATGGCGATGACGCGGGTGACCTTGCCGAGGTAGCTCTCGCCCACCGTGGGTTCAAAGACGATGGAATTGATGATTTTGAGCGCCCGCTCGCAGTCGGCCATATTGATGGCGGCGATGAAGATGCGCCCGTCGTCCTCGATGTCGATTTTGCAGCCGGTATCGGCGACGATTTTTTGGATAACGCTGCCGCCTTTGCCGATGACCTCGCGGATTTTTTCCGGGTCTATCTGCGTTTGAATCATCTTCGGCGCGTACGGAGACAGTTCCTCGCGCGGCGCGGCGATGCAGGGCAGCATAATCTCGTCGAGGATTTGGAAGCGTCCCTTTTTGGTAATTTCAAAGGCGCTTCTGATAATCTCCGGGGTTAAGCCGTCGATTTTAAGATCCATCTGAATGGCGGTGATGCCGTTTTTGGTGCCCGCCACCTTGAAGTCCATGTCGCCGTAGAAATCCTCAATGCCTTGAATGTCGGCGAAGGTCATCCAGCGGTCGCCTTCGGTAATCAGTCCGCAGGAAATGCCTGCCACCGGGGCTTTAATCGGGACGCCCGCGTCCATCAGCGCCAGCGTGGAGCCGCAGATGGCGGCTTGGGAGGTGGATCCGTTGGAGGAGAGGATTTCGCTGACCAAGCGGATGCAGTATGGGAATTCCGCTTCGGGCGGAATCATCGGCTCAAGGGCGCGCTCGGCCAGAGCGCCGTGTCCGATTTCACGCCGGCCGGGGCTGCGCGACGGGCGCGCCTCGCCTACGGAATAGGACGGGAAGTTGTAGTGGTGCATATACCGTTTGTATTCGTCGTCGAAGATGTTGTCCAGCTTCTGCTGGTCGGAGATGGTGCCAAGGGTGCAGATGGTCAGCGACTGCGTCTGGCCGCGGGTGAACATGCCCGAGCCGTGGGCGCGGGGCAGCAGGCTGACTTGGGCGTCGAGGGGGCGTATGTCGTCCATGCCGCGCCCGTCCACGCGCTTTTTCTCCAAAAGCCAAGCGCGCACGACGATTTTTTGCAGTCTGTACAGCACCTCGCCCAAATCGGAATCAAGGGTGGCGAAGCGCTCGGCGTGGCGTTCGGCGATTTTGGCGCGCAGCTCTTTGATGCGCGACTCGCGGATGTTTTTGTCGTCCGTGTCGAGGCAGTGGCGCAAATCGTCCAGAACCTCGCCCTTGAGCGTCTCATACAGCTCGTCGTTGAAGTACGCCTTGACATAATCGAACTTGGGCTTGCCAATCTGGCTTTTGATGTCGGCGATGAAGGCGCACAGCTTTTTGATTTCGTCGTGCGCGGCCATGATGGCTTCAAACATCGTTTCGTCGTCGATTTCATGGGCGCCCGCTTCAATCATAACAATCTTTTCCGCCGTACCCGCGACGGTGAGCTGGAGGGCGGATTTCTCGCGCTCGGCGGTGGTGGGGTTCATCACGATGTTTCCGTCCACCAAGCCCATAGCGACGCCGGCAATCGGGCCGCCCCACGGGATATCGGAGATGGAGAGGGCAATCGAGGCGCCCAGCATGGCGGGAACCTCGGGCGCGCAGTCGGGCTCAAGGCTCATCACGGTCGCCGCGATGGCGACGTCGTTGCGCATATCGTCGGGGAACAGGGGGCGGATGGGACGGTCGATCAAACGGGAGGCAAGCACGGCTTTTTCGCTGGGGCGCCCTTCACGGCGCAGAAAAGAGCCGGGGATTCGCCCGACCGAATAGAGACGTTCCTCAAAGTCAACCGACAGGGGGAAATAGTCTATGCCGGAGCGCGGCTGTGCCGCCGCCGTGGCTGTCACCAGTACCGAGGTGTCGCCGTAGCGCACCATGCAGGAGCCGCCGGCCAGCTCCGCCATCATGCCGGCTTCCACGCGCAAGGGACGGCCTGCCATCATGGTTTCAAAAACCTTGAAGGCGGGGTATTCACGTTTTGTCATGTTTCATTTTCCTACTTTCTTCTTAAAGAGCCGCTCCTCACGCACGTCGGCGCGGAGCGTGATTCACTCTTATTTTCTGAGGCCTAACTTGGCAATCAGCGCGCGGTAGCGTTCGATGTCTTTCCTTTGCAGATAGTCCAGCAGGCTGCGGCGGGCGCCAACCATTTTGAGCAGTCCGCGGCGGGAGTGTTTGTCCTTCTTGTGGATTTTCAGGTGCGCGGTCAGTTGCTGGATACGCTCGGTGAGGATGGCGACCTGAACCTCCGGCGAGCCGGTGTCGGTCTCGTGCAGGCGGTTGCTTTCGATAACGCCGGTTTTTTGCTCCTTGAGCAGCATGATTGTTCACCTTTCCTTTGAATCCCCTCGGCGCGGCGTATGGGGCCGGTGAACCGCCAAACAAAGCGCCGGGGTTAAGATTTCGCGCGGCAATCCGCACACGCGGATGTATTGTATCACGCGCGAGGGCAAATGTAAAGATTTTTTTAGCCAAACCGGAAAATCGGGGAAAACGCGGGCGCGGGCGCGCTGCCTAGCGCACGGTCACCCATATCTCCGCGGCGTCCCGGGGCGCGTAGTCGTGGGTGTGGTACGCCTCCGTGATGTGGTAGAACGCCCAGTAGTCTTCCGCCACGTCCGCAAAGCGCGTGATGTCCGGGTGTCCGTCAATGAACGCCTTGTCCGGCGCGCGGCCGACCGCGTTGTTGAGCACCGCCACCGCCTCCGCGCGGGTTATCCCCCGATCCGGCTCAAACAGTCCGTCAGAGGTTCCCGATATCCAGCCGTGCGCCGCCGCCGTGTTGATATACGCGTACGCCCAATGCGCCGCCGTCACGTCCGGGAACGCCGCCTCGAGCGTTTCGTCCGCCGCGTGGTCAACAAACAGCGTCGCCATTGTCACAAGCTCCGCCCGCGTGATGTCCCGCAGCGGGTCAAACAGCCCGTCCGGGCAGCCCGAAATCACGCCCAGCGCCGCCAGCCTATCCACCGCCCGCTCATACCAAGCGCCCTCCGGCACGTCGGGGAAAGCGGCGGTAAGCGCCGTGTCCTCCTCCTCGTCCGGCAGCAAATTATACAGCATCTGCGCCGCCTCCGCCCGCGTCAGCTCTTTCTCCGGCGCGAACAGGCCGTGGCCCACGCCCACCACATACGCCCAGTGCGTCAGCACCAGACAAGGCTCCTCCGGCGTGCAGACCGGCTCCTCCGGGTCGCAGACCACGCAGGGGCGCGGACAAGGATTGTCCGGCGTGCAAATCGGGTCGTCCGGGTCGCAAATATCACAAGGCTCGTCCGGCTCCTCGTCTTCTTCTTCTTCCTCGTCTTCGTCCTCGTCTTCCTCGGACGGCACATACGGCGGGAAATACGGCTCGGACGGATACGCGAAGGTTGCCGTGATGGTTACATCTTCCCCCGGCATCGTAAAGGTGGCATATTGCGAGACGGCGTTTTCAAGCACCCCGCCGCCCGACATAACCTTCCACCCGGCAAACTCCATCCCCTCAAAAGGCTCAAACGCAGCCAGAGCGATAATATCCCCCACATGATACGGTCCCGACCCCGACCCCTCGATAACGGTCAGGTTGAACTCTTGATATACATACGCCGCTTGGATGGTTACGCTGCCCTCCGGCATATTGAAGTATGTTGATTGCGCGGTCGCGTTTGTAAACGCGCCGGGAAACGCGTCAGCGTCCCCGTCAAACTCGGTTATCACCCAATGGGAAAACGCCTGCCCGGGCGGCGGATCCTCGGCTTCGATAAGTGGCCATGCCCCCGCTTGCCAGTTCGGTAAGGGGCTAGTGCCGCCAACGACCGTAAGCGTAAACACCGGAGCCGAGGGGTCTACAGAAGCTGTGTCTTGATACCAGCGGGCCTCGATGACTACATTACTGGCGGGCATTGTGAATGTGGTGTGGACGGAGTTGGGGTCTGAGAACTCAAGACCGGGAATGGGCGTGCCGACTGTACTGCTTGTAGGGGGTTCGGGGCGTACGGGAGGTACGGGGGGAGTAGGAGGAGTCCCTCTGTCTGTAATCGTCCAACCTTGGAAGCGCCACCCGTCGCTGTATTGCGAGTGCGACGCCAAATCAACGACCGCGCCCGCAGGGTAATAGCCAAGGCTTGGGCTTCCCTCCCCTACGTCAATACGGCCGCCGCTTAAAAAGAGTTTATATACGGTTTCTGTCCTTGCCGTGACGGCCACATTGTTGGCGGGCATCGTGAACGTTGTACTTCTAGCGCTTGCGTCTGCAAACGCTCCGCCGCTGTCGCTCGTCCACTCTATGAAAAAGTCATCTACTTCATTATCGTACATATACGGCGGCTTGGTTGTCGGAACCACCGGGCCGATTTGAACGGGGGCTTCGGTTCTGACAAGGGTGTTTATTGTGACCTCCGCACCCGCAGGGTGATAGCCGTGACCGTAGCCGTCAACTACCAGATAATACTCCTGCTCCGGGTGGGGCGGGGGCGGCAGAGCCTCTATCCGCACGTAGCGCCGATTGCTGTTGCTGTGCGAGTAGGCCGCAGCGCCGGGGTACTCGTATTCTGCGGCGTTGCTGCCGTCGGCGCGGGAGCCTATGGCGTATGTATAGTTGGGCGGGAGGCCTAGCGCGGCGCTGGTGATGGCGCGGGAGCTGCCGGTGGCGGTGATGGCGCCGTCGATTATGCCCAAGCTCGCCGTTATGTTGATGCCGTAGACAGCGCCGCTGGTGGCGGAGCCGTTGGACGACGCGGACAGCTCGCCGCCGTCTACGAACAAGTTGTAGAGGTTCATGCCGTGTGCGTTTGCGGCGGTTGAGACGTAGACCTTGCCGCCGCGAAGGGTGAAGTCTCTTCCGTTTATGCCAAAGCCCCCGGCGGAGGAGACGTTCAGCGTGCCGTCTCCTTCGACGATGATGTGTGCGGCGCTGAAGATGCCCGAGCCGCTGCCGGAGGTTATGAAGGTGTTGTCGCCGACAAGGTTTAGGGTTATGTTTTCGGTCATGCTGTCGCCCCTTACGATGGTCAGCGCGGTTTGGTTGCGTGAGTTGGTGACCCATGTGAAGTTTTTGAGCGTGAGGGTCTCGCCGTCCCACTCCCAAGTAGTACCCTCTTCGGCATTGACTTCATCGAGGTTGAACGTGCCTTCGCCTATATCAAATATCAAGCCCTGCGATTTCGTGGCTGCCGATGCGACCGTGACGTCTTCCAGCGGAAAAAACAACTTGCTGCCCTCCGCTCCATATTCGATGCCGTCATGCGGGGTATTCGCCTTCCACGACGCATCGCCTAGTATGACCAAGTCGTTGTCGGTGCCTTCGATGTACGACGGGTTCAGCGTGCCGCTGTTCCACGCGGCGACGACGGCGGGGTATAGGCGGTCTATGTTGGGAGCGCTGACGACCTGTCCGATGCTGGTGCCGTAGGCGAAGACAAAGGCGTCGTGGGTTATCTCGACATTGCCCGTTGAGCGGATGGCAAGCCCGGACTGGGCGGTGACTTTTCCGCTGAATATCCCTACGTTTCCGTTTGTTCCGGTCGTCTGGATGGCGGCGGTTCCGGTTTCGGTGGAGACAGTGCCGCCGATTACTGTGACACTAGCGTTTCGCACCAAGGCGGTGTTGGTGGTGGCGGTGCTGATGGCGACGCCTTTTTCCGAGTACACCGTGCCGCCGGCGATGATGGCGACGGAGTCCATACCGACAAGATTGATGGCGCGTCCCGCGATGGCGCGGACTTCGCCGCCCTCCACCAGCACACCGCCGGTGGTTTGGATGACATAGCTGGTGGCGGAGGGGTTTTTGGTTTCGACAAGTCCGTCGCGGATGGTGACGTTCATTCCCGTTCCTGCCGTTACGTTGATGGTGGGGGTTATGTTGCTGGTTGCGGCGTTGGTGACGGTGCCGCCGTTTATGGAAATAGGCGTTCCGGCGGAGCGGATGGCGCTGGTGTTGCCCGCTGTGATGCTGCCGCCGTTTCTGACCTCAAACGCGCCGTCGCCCGTCAGCGACACGGCGACGACGTTGGTGGTGTTAGTGAGGTTTGCATACCAGACTACCGTCGTTTCTTCGGGGATGTTCAGCGTGAGCGTGGCGGTGGTGAAGACTTCTTCCGTACTCCTGACGACGACAACGGGGTTGTCGTTAATCGCGGCTTGGACTGCGGTATGAACATTGGCATTTGTCACATCCACAAATACCATCGCGGAGGCGGTGGGGAGGGGGGGGGTGGCGCTGAAGAGGATGGCGGCGGTTAGGAGGAGGGCCGATAGTCTGTGAAGTTTTGTTTTCATGGAAAGCACCTCGCGTTCTGTATGTTGAGGCTATTATATCACGGCGCGGCGAAATCGCAAAGACAAGTATTGGAAAATCCGGGACAAACCTTAGGCGGCTTAACCTTTTTTTGAAAATATCCCGGGGGCGGGGGGCCGGGGGTTTGTCGTTTTATGGGGAAACGCGTAAAATTTTGAAAGCGCGGGGGGCTTGCGGCTGCTGGGTTTTTTGGCGGGGCGGCGGGGTTTTTGAAAAATTTTTTCATTTTTTTTTGAAAAAGGGGTTGACCTTCCAGCCCCTGCACCCCTCACACTGAGAACAGGACATCAAAACAAAAACGAAAGAAGGGCATGACAATGAGATGGTTCAAGGATTTGAAAGTGGGCAGCAAGCTTCTGTTGTCGTTCATGCTTGTCCTCGCAATCTCGGTGGCGGTCGGGGTATTCGCCATCGTCAGCATGAACGGAATCGGCGACGCTTACTCGGAGGGGATGGAGCTTGCGCAGACGCGCATGGAGCACATCTTCGGGGCGAAGGATTCTCTTTCCAAGGCGCGGATGGTTATGCGGGAATTTTACTATCCGAACAACACAAGGAACGACCTGACGGCACTGGCGGCGGAGCTTGAAAACGCCCTTTCCGGCGTTGAGGACGAGCTGGAGCAGCTTAATCTGGTGGCGTCGGACGCGGTGAAGGGCATTATCAAGGAGGTTTTGCCGCAGATTGAGCAATACCGCAGGGACGGGGAGGGCATCGTCAGGCTCCTGCTCTCGGTGGGGGAGATTTCCCTTGACAACCAAGCGTATGTCGAGGCGCTGCACGAGGGGCAGAGCGTCACCGCCGCCGTAGGCCAAGCCTATGCCGACGATATGTCGGAGAAAATCAACGGCATATCCTCCGCGGCCTTAAAGGCGCTGGACGACCTCAACGACGCCAACGACGCCAAGGCGCAAACGGCGATGTACATCACCATCGGCATCCTCGCAGGCATGGCGCTGCTCGTTCTGGTCATCGCGATGTATGTCCCCAGCCTAATCAGCAAGCCGCTGGCGCTGCTCTCGGCTTTTATGAAAAAGGCGGCCGAAACGGGGGATATCTCCCTCAGCAAGAAGGATGTTGAGGTCATTCAAGCCTGCGCTATCATCAAGGACGAAATCGGGCAGGCCATTTCAAACAGCGCCGCGTTTGTGGGCTATGTCTCGTCGATTGCCGAGAATTTGAAAATCGTGGCAGGCGGCGACCTCACGCCCGAGGTCACCCTGCTGAGCGACACCGACATGATGGGCGCGTCCCTGCGGCAGATGGTGGATAACCTCAACGAAAAATTCAGCGAAATCAACACCGCCTCCCACCAAGTTTCCGCCGGGAGCAAGCAAGTCGCCGACGGCGCGCAGGCGCTGGCGCAGGGTTCCACCGAGCAAGCGGCGGCCGTGGAGGAGCTGTCCTCCTCCATCGGCGAAGTGGCGCACAACACGCGGGAAAACGCGGAAATGGCCGGACGCGCCGCCATCCTCGGCCACACGATTAAAGACAACGCCGAAAAGGGCAGCCGGCATATGGACGATATGATGGCCGCGGTCAAGGACATCAACCAAGCGAGCCAGAGCATCAGCAAGGTCATCAAGGTCATCGACGACATCGCGTTCCAAACCAACATCCTCGCGCTCAACGCCGCCGTGGAAGCGGCCAGAGCGGGCCAGCACGGCAAGGGCTTCGCCGTCGTCGCCGAGGAGGTGCGCAACCTTGCAGCCAAGAGCAGTGAGGCGGCCAAGGAGACCGGCAACCTCATCGCCAACTCAATGGAGAAGGCCGAGCTGGGCAGCCGCATCGCCGACGAGACGGCCGCCAGCCTGACCGAAATCGTAGGCGGCATCAACGAAAGCAGCCGTCTGATTACCGAAATCGCGCAGACCTCCGACGAGCAGTCCTCCGCCATAGAGCAGATTAACAAGGGCATCGACCAAGTGGCGCAGGTGGTTCAGCAAAACAGCGCCACGGCGGAGGAGAGCGCCGCCGCCAGCGAGGAAATGAGCGGTCAGTCCAATCTGCTGGAGGAGCTCATCGCGCAGTTCAAGCTCAAGGACAACGGTTACATACGGCACGAGCCTGTCAGAGCCTTGCACGGAAACGTCAGGCGCCGGATAGAGCTGCCGGATAAGTACTCAATATAAGGAGGTCACAGATTATGCTAAGCATGGAAAGCGTCCGGCATTATGAGCCATTCAGCTCCCCGGACTTGGACGATTTGCTCAATCACTTCTCATCCCGGCTCCGCAACCACAGCCGCCGCGTCGCCGTCAGCTCCGCCATCATCGCCGAATACGCGGCGTACTTACACCCGCGCGATATCGTGGATGAGACCAACTTTGTCATCAACACCCATCTCGGCGCCGCCTGTCACGACATCGGAAAGCTGCTCTTCCCCGCGCTTCTCACCGACGAGGAGGACTATCTGCTCCATCCCTCCGTCGGGGCGCAATGGCTGGATGAACGCAAGCCGTTTCTGTTTGACAACGAAAAGCAGGCGCAGACCGTCATCGAGATTGTCCGTCATCACCACGAGCACGCCAACGGCGGCGGCTTCCCCGACGGACTGAAAGCCAGAGACATTCCGCTGTCGGCCGCCATCGTAGCCGTCGCGAACGGACTGGATCACTATTTCTGCTCGCGGGATTTATTCAGAAACGGCACCGAGGACGTCCTGCACGAGTTTATGAAGCGGGAAGGCAACCTGTATACCTCAAGCGCCGTCCTCTGCCTCGAACGCGCGTGGGACAGGCTGAGAGCGCAATACATTAAATGGCTCCCCTTACAGGATCCATGACCGGATCCGTTCCCCTTTACACCCCCCCGCCTGGCCCGGGCGGGGGGGCTTTTTGACGAAACTCGCCGTTGCAAACATTTCCGTGTTATGGTATTCTTAAAGGGACGGACGACCCTGTCCGCGCACCCCCGCAAGACCGTCCCCATATCCACAAGGAGCGTGCCCAAGGATGAAGAAATATTTAACCGTCAAGGAGTTTTCCCGTCTCTCCGGCATTGAGCAGACCACCCTGCGCTATTGGGATGAAATCGGGTTGTTTTCGCCCGTGCGGCGCGACCCAGAGAACCATTACCGCTACTATTCCCCCGAACAGATTATCGCCGTCAACTTTATCACCGTGCTGAGCGGGCTGAACGTCCCGCTCAAAACCATCAGCGCAATGTCGGGCGAGCGTACGCCCGAAAACATCCTGCGGCTGATTGAGCAGCAGGAAAAGCTGCTCGATATGGAAATGAGCCGTTTGCGCGAGAGCTATTCCATCATCCATACGAGAGTGGAGATGATTCGGTATGCCCTCAAGCTGAAAGACGGCTATATGGCCCTCGACGGCGTACGGCTGGACAGCCATACCACGGCGGAGGGCGCCATTCATGTGGACGAGAGCAAAATCAGCGTCCTCAAGAGGGACGAAAAAGCCTTTATCCTCGGCCCGCCCAACGTGTTTTACGAAGGGGAGCTGTTTTACCAGCCGTTCATGCGCTTCTGCCGCCAGTCGGAGGAGCTGCGCATCAATCTGCACTACCCAATCGGCGGCTACCATAACGGCATGGAGGATTTTCTCTCCGCCCCCGGCAAACCCAATATGTTTTTCTCCTTCGACCCGACCGGCAACCGCCGCCGCCCCGCAGGGGACTATCTCGTAGGCTTCCACCGCGGCGATTACGGAGACTTGGGCGACCTCCCCGACCGTATGGAGGCCTACGCCGAGGACAACGCCCTGACCGTCTCCGGCCCCGTATACACCCTGTATCTGCTTGACGAAACCTGCGTCAAGGATCCCGGCCAATACCTCGCGCAAGTCATCGTGGCGGTTCGGCGATAACCCCCGAGCCGGCGGCGAAAGGATGGACAAAAAACGATGAAGCACCATGAGGACTCCGTTCAAAGCATGATACGGCATTACCGCCAAGACCCGGACGTCAAGGCGTTGTTTCTAATCGGCTCCGTCGCCACCGGAACCGAACGCCCGGATTCGGACGTGGACGCCGTGGCGGTCGTGCCGCAAGAGGTATACGCACACAAGGCGGAGCGCGGCGGGCTGGAGGAGGTCGTCTACGGCAAATGCACGTACGAGGGGGGCTATTTCAACATCCATTATCTGTCCCGCGAGAAGATGGAAGAGATTGCCCGGAGCGGTTCGGAGCCGATGCGCAATATGTTTGATTGCGCGCGCGTTCTCTTCTGCGACGACCCCGGACTGCCGGAGCTGGCGGCGAAAATCGCCGTATACCCGAAAAGCGAAGCCGCGGCAAAGCAGCTCCGCTTCTACTGCACGTTCAAAATGTACCACTCGTATTTCTGGCAGGCCTGCAAGCCGGAGGGGTATATGCGGCATCACATTGCGGACGGGATGATTTATACCCTCTACCGCTTGATACTGCTGGAAAACGAAATTCTCTTCCCCTCCATGCGAAAGCTGGAGGAGACGGTTGCCCGCGCGCCAAACAAACCGGAGGGCATCGTTGAGAGGTGCCGCCGGTTTATGCAGTCCCTGTCAGACGGGGACTGCGCGGAGCTGGTCGGCAGCTATGAGGCGTGGACGGCTTACGATTATCCGAAAGAGCATGACATTGTTATGAACAACTTTTCCGACCCATACGAACGGGAATAGCCGCGGGACAGCGGGCGCGCCGCGTATCCGTCAGCTTCGGGAAGCGCGGTGGATGGCAACCGAGCGCCAGCGTCCGCTGAGGATGTAAGCCAGCAGAAATATAAACCCGCCCGCCGAGGCCACCGGCGCGGCCAGCCCCACGCCGGTCAAGCCCAGCCCGAACGTATGCGACAGCAGAAGGGCCGCCGGGATACGCAGCGCGACGGAGGTAATCAGGGTGTTGATCATCGTGATATGGGCGTGTCCCGCGCCGTTAATCAAGCCGAAGAAGCAAAAACAAAAGGGTACGAGCAGATAATCCCACGAAAACGCTTTCATGTAGACGGCGCCCGCGTCGATTACGGCGGGCGAAGCGGACAATATGCCCATAATCTGCCGGGGGATAAACTGCGCGGCGGCGAAAACAGGGCCGCCCACCATCAGCGATATCACCATCCCGGCTTTCATGGTATGCAGCGCGCGGTCATGGCGGTTCGCGCCCAAGTTCTGCGCGCTCATCATCGCCACCGATTGGGAAACCGCCATCGCGGGCATGATGGCAAAGCCGTTGAAGCGCCCCGCAAGCCCCGCGGCGGCGGCCGCGGAAACACCGTATCCGTTGACAAGCGCGGCCATCAGCAGAAACGACAGCGAGACCGCCACCTGCGAAAAGCTGGCCGGAATACCCAGCTTCAGAATCAGCTTGAGCTTATCCCGGTGGATGACAAAGCTCCCCGGCTTGAAATCAAACAGAAATCCGCCGCGCGCGAGGTATATGGCCGACACCACTACGCTGCCCGCCTGAGAGATGATGGTCGCCACGGCGACGCCCGCCGCGCCCATTCCAAACCCGGCGACCAGTATCACATCCAGAATCACATTCAGGATACACGCGCCCGCCACAAAGATAAGCGGGCGTTTTGCGTCGCCCAGCCCCCGCAGGATGCCGGAAATGGCGTTGTACAGGAAGATAAACGGCAGCCCGGACGTGCAAATAATCAGGTATGTCCGCGCTTCGGAGAAGCTCGCCTCCGGGACGCGGAGTGCGCGCAGAAGCACGCCGCTCAGCGGGATGAACAGGGCGGTCATCACAACCGACACGAGCAGAAGCGCCGTCAGCATCGTCGCGGCGGTCTTTCGGACCTCCTCCGTCTGTTTCGCGCCGAAATACTGGCCTATTAAGATGGTTCCGCCGACCGAAAGCCCGATGCCCAGCGCCGTGGCAAGGAAGGTGAGCTGCCCGCCGTTGTTGACCCCCGCGACCGTTACATCCCCCGAAAAGAAGCTGACAATGAGGAGATCCGCCATGCTGTAGCACTGCTGGATTAACATGGACAGCAAAAAGGGAGCCGAAAACCGAATCAGTTGGCTCGTCACCCTGCCCTGCGTCAAGTCATTCTGAAATTTTGAATCTGTCCCGTCCGCCATAATCCGCCGCCTATCGTCTATGATACAGGCAGTATATCACAAAGTATCCGCCGAGGGCAAGCCCGCCGCGCGCCTTTGCGGCGGAAATCTTGACAATCCATAGCATCCGTGATACAATTCCCCCCGTGATATCAAACGAAAAAGCAGGGAGAAATGCCCTATGGCACAATGGTACGAAGGCCAGCTTAGAATCCTGCAAACCGTCCTGCGCGAGACGGATATCATCGGCTACGACGCGCGGGCTGTCGTCGGCTACATGAAAGAGACCCGCAGCAACGTCCTTGTCGTCAACGCGGGCGGCATCGTGGACTTTTTCCGTAACGAGCTTGAGCCGGCGCATTGGAACCCCTTTATGCGGGAGGGACAGGAAATCCTCTCCGATTTATGCGAACAAATCCGCTCCGAGGGGCTGCGGATGATCGCGCGCGTGGATTTTCGCGGGGTGCAGAAATACCGCTATGAGGCGCGGCCGGACTGGTTTGCCCAGCAGGCGGACGGTTCGCCCAAGCTCAATCCGCAGGGCTTATGCGCGCCCTGTTACATGAGCCGGTACGCCAATGAACACGCGGTTGAGTTTATCCGCCGCCTGATGGTCAGGTTTCCATTGGACGGCATATGGGAAAATTCGGTCGCTTTCGGCGCGGGGATGTGCTATTGCCCGCGCTGTCTGGAAAGCTACCGGAAGGAAGCGGGTGTGGATATCCCGGCGGAAGGCGAGGCGTCGCCCGCCGCCCTCTCCCAATACCGCGCGTGGCGCAAGACCCGCGCCGACGGGCATATCCGCCGTCTGCGCGCCGCGGTCAAGGAATTCGGCGAGGATAAAGCGTATGTGGCGGAGGTTTTCGGGATGTATCACGCCTCCGCGTCGCTGCATTCCGGCATCGACACCTATACGGCGGAGCATTTCGACTTTATTGTGGGCGTGGGCTTCCTGACCGGCGCGCCGCACGGGCGTCCGTACGACGATTTATCTTACGCTTCGAGCGCCGCGCGTTTCCTGAAAGCCATCGACCCTGTGAAAACCACGGTGCTGCTCACCGGAAACAACGGAACCAAATGGCGGCTGGTCAAAGACCCGTCGCTTGAAACGCGGATATGGATGTGGGAAGCCGTATCCGTCGGCGCGAATCTGTGGAACTGCCTGTTTAACGGGATGCACCCCGGCGCGGCCGAGGATCGGCGCAACGCTTACATAGAGAGCGACGCTTACCGATATTTGGAGGCGCATCAGGACGTGATACAGGCCCAGACGCCGGTGCGCGAGGCGGCCATCCTCTTCTCCAAGCCCACGCGTGACCTGTTCGGGCGCGACCACGAAGCGCAAGACCGTTACGGCGTGGGTATCCGGGGGCTTGAGAGGGTGCTGAACGGCGCCCATATCCCCTACGGGTTCATCACCGAGCGCGACCTCAGCCCGGAGGCGCTCAAGGACGTCAAGGTATTGTGTCTGCCCAACTGCGCCTGCCTGTCGGACGGGCAGGCCGAGGTGATTCGCGCCTTTGTGCGGAACGGCGGCGGCTTGATGGCGAGCTTGGAAACCTCGCTCTATGACGAAGACGGCCTAAAGCGGCCCGATTTCGCCCTTTCGGATGTTTTGGGCGTGAGCGTGACCGGGATGGTTAAAGACACCTCGCAAGACTGCTACCAAATGATTCGCGCAAAGGATCACCCCCTGCTGAGGGATATGGGTGCGGAGCGCACGCGCTTCCTCATCAGCGGCGGCGAGACGGTGCTTGCCGCGCCGAACGGCAAGGGGGTCTCTGTCGCGACCTACATCCCCCTCATTCCCAACCAATACCCGGAGCAGGCGTGGATTCGCGATGAATATACCCGCTTCCCCACCGTTTACTGTCACCCGTACGGCAAAGGGCAGGCCGTCTATTTCGCCGCCAATACGGAGGCGCTGGTATATCTCAACGGGCATGAGGACTTTTGGAATCTGGTCGGCAACGCGCTGCGCTATCTGCGAGGCGGCCCGTGGATGCTGGAAACCGACGCGCCGGATACCACGCACATCCATCTGCTGCAAGACCGCGGCCGGCCGGGGAGTTTTCTCCTGTCCTGCGTCAACCATCTCACCGGCGCGAGCCGCGCGGCGCGTTCCCTGCACCCCGCCCGTCCTTGTGCGGTCACCCTCCGTCTGCCCGGCGCGTCCTCCGCGCGGGTGAAAACGCTCTATGCTCAAGCCGGAAACGAGGTTTCCGTAACGCGCCAAAGCGCCGGGGACGGCGTATTGACACTTGAGCTTTCCGTCCCCGGATTTGACGAGTTTATCTCGGCGCATATCGTTACCACATAGGAAAAAGAAAACACATTTTTGAAAGAGAGGGATCCCCTATGCAATCATTCACCTATTACACACCCACGGAGATTGTCTTCGGCAGGGGGGCGGAGGAGCATCTGGCGGCGATGGTCAAGAAGCACGGCGGCTCCCGCGTGATGCTGGTATACGGCGAGGGCAGCGTCGCCCGATCCGGGCTGCTGCCCAAATTGGAAGCCCTGCTGGACGCGGAGGGCGTCGCCCGCACATCCCTCGGCGGCGTGCAGCCTAACCCGCTGCTCTCCCTCGCGCGGGAAGGCGCAATCCGCGCGCGGGAATTCAACGCGGATATGATTATTGGAATCGGCGGCGGCAGCGCCATCGACACGGCGAAGGCCGCCGCCCACGGCGCGGCCAACCCGGACGCCGATATATGGCAGCTCTGGAAGGCCGAGCGCCCGCTGACAAAAAGCCTGCCGGTCGGCGTGGTGCTTACCATCTCCGCCGCGGGCAGCGAAACCAGCAGCTCGGCGGTCATCACCAATCAAGAGATTGGGGAAAAGCGCGGCATCAACACCGATTTCAACAGGCCCCGCTTCGCGCTGATGAACCCGGAGCTGACCTTTACCCTGCCGAAAAAGCAAATCGCCTGCGGTATTGTGGATATTCTGATGCACACGCTGGATCGCTATTTCACGCAGACCGAAGGCAACGAGTTTACCGACGAGGCCGCCGAAGCCCTGATGCGCGTGGTCGTCCGAAACGGCCGCAAGGCCATGGAGGATTCGACAGACTACGGCGCTATGAGCGAGCTGATGTGGTGCGGCAGCGTTTCCCATAACGGACTGACCGGGCTGGGCAGGCCTATGGAATTTTCGATACACCAGCTTGGGCACGAGCTGGGCGCTATGTTTAACATCGCGCACGGGGAAAGCCTTTCCATCGTGTGGGGCTCTTGGGCGTCGTATGTTTACGCGGACAATCCCGCCCGCTTCGCCAGATACGCCGAGAAGGTCTGGGACGTCTCCGGCGCGGCGGACACCGAAGCCGCGGCCCTTGAGGGGATTGAAAAAACGGTCGCGTATTTCCGCAGTCTGAACATGCCGGTCTGCTTCTCCGAAGGGCAGTTTGGCGTGCAGCCCGAATCAGTCGTGGACGAGTTGGCCCTGCGCTGCTCTTTCTATGAAAAACGGCTGGTTGGGCAATTCAAAAAGCTGAACAGGAACGATTTGTTCAACATTTATACAAAGGCGAACCGATAACCTCAAGCGGCTTCCGCCGCCTATGCCGGCACCCTTTCGACACCTTTTTACGAACGCTGCTTTTTTTGAGAATCCATGCCAAAAATTGATTGCGTTCATTGTCGTAATATGATATAATCAGCGTTGGAATATCTTATCCTTAGCGTTTCAGACGACTAGGGGCCTATATGCCGGTGAATTTTGGGCACAAATTCTTCCGGGGGTGTTGGCGATGAAAAAATTTTTGAAACATATGTGCGCGCTGCTTGCCGTAATTTTCGCGATGGCAGCGTTTTCCGGTTGCGGAGATTCCGGCGGCCCGCCGCCCGGCACACCGCCGGTTTTCACCTCATACCGTGATATTCCGGGCTTGACTGAGGAGGACATTGCCGCGGTCGAAGCGCTTAGGGAGCGGTATGATTTCTTTGTCTACGGCTCCGCACCCACCACAGAGGCGTTTGTAAAAACAAACGGCGAAATTGGCGGGTTTTCCGCGCTGGTCTGCGAATGGCTGGCCGAATTGTTTGATATACGGTTTGAGCTGACCCTTTTATCCGAGAGCGCGACCGATATGTTTGAAAATGTGCAAAGGGGCGAAATTGATTTCACGGGCGACCTTCGGATTACGGAAGAACGCCGGCAGATCTATACGGCGACCGATCCTATCGCGCTGCGTTCCCTCATTACGATTCGGCTTGACAGCAGTGAGCCGCTTGACCGGATTGCGCGGTCGCGGCCCCTCCGCTATGGGGTTTTAGGCGGCACCGCTTCCATAGACGACATCGCCGCCGTGGCCGAACCCGGCTCCTATGAAGCCGTGACATTCGACGCGTTCAGCGGCGTCGGCTATCCGATGCTGAAAGCCGGAGAGATTGACGCTCTTGTAGTGCTGAATCCGGCGGAAGCCAGCGTTGGGTCGATTGAAGACGTTATCATCGAAGACTTTTTTCCGCTGGTTTTCAGCCCCGTTTCCCTGACGACGGGAAAGCCGGAGCTTGAGCCGATCATCCGGGTGGTGCAAAAGGCACTCGAAAACGGCGCGATTTATCACCTGAACGAGCTGTACAACCAAGGCTACCTAGAATACAGGACGCACATGCTGCTCTCGCGGCTCACGGAGGAAGAGCTTGCGTACATAAGCGCCAATCCCGTAATCCCCTTGGCGGCTGAATACGACAACTACCCGGTCAGTTTTTTCAATGACCGCTACAAAGAGTGGCAGGGCATCAGCATAGACATCCTCAGGGAGGTGGAAGCGCTTACGGGACTGAGCTTTCAGGTTGTTCACGAGGGGCCCCTTGAATGGCCAGAATTGCTTGGATTGCTCGACGACGGAGAGGCGCGCGTGATTACCGAGCTAAACCGCGCGCTGAATCGGGAGTCCCGCTATTTATGGGCGGACGACAACTTTTTGACCGACCATTCCGCGCTCATTTCCAAAACGGATTTTTCAAGCATCAGCGCCCATGACATTTTATCCGCGAGGGTTGGTTTAACCAAAGGAACCGTCCACGTCGACCTGTTTTACAGGTGGTTCCCCGAGCATAAATATGCCGTGGAGTATACCAGCAACCACGCCGCGCTTACCGCCCTGATGCGCGGCGAGATAGACATGGTTCTGAGCGGAAGCAATCTCATGCTGCAACTGACCCATTATCAGGAAATGCCCGACTACAAGCTCAATTACGTGTTTGATAACACGATTGAATCCACGTTCGGGTTTAGCCAAGACCAAGATGTTTTGCGCTCAATCGTCAGCAAAGCCCTCCGGGCCGTTGACACCAACGTGATTGCGAATCATTGGCTCCGCAGGACTTACGATTACCGTTTGATGCTGGAGCAGGCGCGGCGTCCGTGGCTTATCGGGGCGGCCGCCACGCTTCTGCTGGTGCTTTCCATTCTAATCGCCGTATTTGTGAGAGACAGGAAAAAGAGCAAGACCATCGCCGGGCAGGCGTCTACGCTTGCCGCGGTCTACGACTCCATCCCCGCCATCGTGTACACCAAGGACTTAAAAAACACCTACACAAGCGTCAACAAAAAGTTCATGGAGGAGGCGCAGGTCGGCGAGTCGCAGCTCATCGGCAGGGATTTTGCGGACATCGCGGTGCATGACGTCAACGCGGAAGACGAGTTTGCCGAGATTAACCATAAAGTCATTGACGAGAAAGTCACCGTTAAGACGGAGGGATGGTACAACTATGTAGACGGCTCCCGCCGCGCCAAGGAAATCATCCGAACGCCCCTGCTCCACAGCGGCAATGTGGTGGGGGTGCTTGGCATAGCCATGGACATCACCGAGCGGAAGCTGGCGGAGGAAGAGGTGCTTGAAGCCCGCGAACGCACAATGGTCATGCTGGATACGCTCCCCCTTTGCTGCTGCCTGATTAACAGGAAGTATGAATGTATCGACTGCAACAGCGAGGCAGCGAGGCTCTTTGAGCTGGAAAGCAAGCAGGAATTCATCGAAAAGTTCATGCAGTTGTCTCCTGAGTTCCAGCCGGACGGCCGCAGCTCCTTTGAGACGGCTTTCGATATCATAGACAAGGCTTTCGAGGGAGAGCGTTTTGTCGGCGAATGGACGCATCAGCTTTTGGACGGTACGCCGTTGCCGGCGATAACCACCTACGAGCGCGTCCAATTCGGCGACGATTACGTCGTGGCGTCCTATGCGCGGGATATGCGCGAACACGCGCGTATATCGTCAAGGCTTGAAACGATTATGAACAATCTTCCCGGCATGGTGTTTCAGCAAATCTATGACCCGCCTGTGTATACATACACCTTTGTCAGCGAGGGGTGCCGAGAGCTGATAGGATATACGCCGGAGGAGCTGATTGGCAACGGCATGGTGAAATTCTTTGATATGGTGCATCCCGACGATATCGCCCCCATTGAAAAGATGAGCGCAGAAACGCTCCCTTTCGGATTGCCGTTTGAAATGACCTTCCGCATCACCACGCGGGACGGCGTGGAGAAATGGGTATGGGAACGCAGCCGCGTCATCGAGAAAAACCCGGATGGCTCGCCCTATTTGGTCGAGGGGTATTACACCGACGTCACCGACCAAAAACTGCTGGCAGAATCCGAGCTGGCCAACCAAGCGAAATCGGAATTTTTGGCGAACATGAGCCATGAAATCCGCACGCCGATGAACAGCATCATGGGGTTTGCGGAGCTTTCGCTGGGCATTGAGGGCCTTTCACCTCAGGTGGAGGATTATTTAAGCAAAATCTCTGACAGCGCGGGATGGCTCCTGCGGATCATCAACGACATTTTAGACATCTCAAAAATAGAGGCCGGCAAGATGGAATTGGAGAACGTGCCGTTCAATCTGCATGAGGTTTTCTCGCGCTGCCAGTCGGTCATCCTGCCCGTCGTCAAGGAAAAAACGCTTGATTTGAGGGTTTACACGGAGCCGACCGCTGGCAGAAGGCCGGTGGGCGACCCGGTCAGGCTGTATCAGGCGCTGATAAACCTGCTTTCCAACGCCGTGAAATTCACCGATTCAGGGTCTGTCTGCCTTTCGTCGATGGTAAAGGCGGCGAGCGGCAGCGCCATAACGGTTTATTTTGAAGTCAAAGACACCGGCATAGGCATGACCCCCGAGCAGATAGGCAGAGTCTTTGAGCCTTTTATGCAGGCGGATTCCAGCACCACCCGCAACTACGGCGGCACGGGGCTGGGCCTTGCCATCACGAAAAACATCATCAGCCTTATGGGCGGAAAGCTGGATGTGAAAAGCGAACCCGGCGCCGGCAGCATGTTCAGCTTTGAGGTCACCTTTGATACGGTGGAGGAAGCCGACGAGCCATTCGGCCGCGAGGACACGCTTCTCTATGAAAAGCCGTATTTTGACGCTCTGGTTCTTGTCTGCGACGACAATCCCATGAACCGGCAGGTCATCTGCGAGCATCTTTCGCGCGTGGGGATACGGGCGGAGGTGGCCGAAAACGGGAAAGAGGGCTTGGAAAAGGTCGAGGGGCGGATAAGGAAAAGCCGAGAACCGTTTGACTTGATTTTCATGGATATGTTCATGCCGGTCATGGACGGCATGGAGGCCGCGTCGAAGATTATAGCGCTGAACACGGGTACGCCGGTTGTAGCGATGACGGCCAATATTATGAAAAGCGAGCTGGAAAAATACAAAAAGAACGGGATGCCCGACTGTCTGGGCAAGCCGTTTACCTCCCAAGAGCTGTGGCGCGTACTGCTCAAGTATCTACGGCCCATAAGCGTTGAGCCGATCGACGAATACGAGCGGGGCAGCGATGAACTGCTGAAGAAGCTGCGGATAGACTTTATCAAAAACAACCGGACAATCCACGCTCAAATAGCCGAGGCCGCCGCTGCGGGCGACGTCAAGCTCGCACACAGATTGGCGCACACGCTGAAAGGAAACGCCGGGCTGATTGGCAAGCCGGGGCTGAAAATGGCCGCCGAGGAGGTGGAAACGCTCCTCCGACACGGCGCCGCCTCAATTTGGGACAGCAAAATGAGCCTTCTCAAGCTCGAGCTGGAAAAGGTTTTTGAGGAATTCAAGCCGCTGCTCTCCGATTCGGCCGCGGCGCGGGGCAAGCCAAAGCCGTTGAACAAGAAGCAGGTACAGGCCCTGATTAAGAAGCTGGAGCCCATGCTGGAAAACATCAACCCCGAATGTGTGGCGCTGCTGGAGGATCTCCGCGCCGTCCCGGGGGCGGAGGCGGTCGCGCTCGCGATAGAGGATTATGACTTTACGTCGGCGGCTCTGGCGCTTGCCGAGTTGAAGAAAGGGTGGGTGTAACCGATGGATAACACCGGCAAGTACAGCGTCCTTATTGTGGACGACCAGCCCTCAAACGTGATGGCGCTCTCGCACATCCTAAGCCCAGAATACACCGTCCGCACGGCCAGTAACGGCCGGGCCGCCCTTCAAATCGCGGAGGAATGCTCGCCCGCCGTCATCCTGCTTGATATCGTCATGCCGGATGAAGACGGATATTCCGTCATCACCGCGCTGAAGCAGTCCGTCATAACGAGTAAAATTCCCGTCATTTTTATCACCGGGCTTACCAACGCCGTTGAGGAGGAAAGAGGGTTCGCGCTGGGGGCCGCGGACTACATCACCAAGCCTTTCAGTCCCGCGATTGTTAAGCTGCGCGTCAAAAACCAGATTATGATGCTCGATTTGCTGAAATCGGTCGAGTATGACATGACGACCTACAGGCTCGCCATCGAGTCGATGAATATCGCGCTGTGGAGCATGGACGTCGTTGTGGACGACCCGGTCAATCCGAACAACCCGTTCATATGGTCCCCGGAGTTCCGCAACATGCTGGGATATACCGACGAAAACGACTTCCCAAACATTCTGCGTAGCTGGAGCGACTGTCTGCACCCCGACGACAAAGAAAAATCGGTTGCCGCTTACGCCGCGCACATCAACGACTATACAGGGAAAACGCCCTATTACATCGAATACCGTCTCAAGCACAAAAAGGGCGAATACCGCTACTACGACGGCTTCGGCACAAGCCTGAGGACGGAAGACGGCGTTCCGGTCAGGGTCTCCGGCGCCATACGGGACATCACCGAGAAAAAGATGATTGAGATTGCGCTCAACCGGCAGAACAACCTGCTTTACGCGGTGAATCGCGCGGCGGATGTGCTGCTGACGGCGGACGACGGCGGGACATTCGAGGCTTCGCTTCTAAAAGGGATGGAAATCATCGGCAACGGCATGGATATGGACTGTGTGGAGGTTTGGCAGAACGAGACAAGAAACGGCGAGCTTTGCGCCGTTTTAAGACACTATTGGGCCAGCGAAGCGGGACATAAAATCAAAGCCGGAATCCCCGTTTCCTCCTTTCCGTACAGCGCCTCCCCCGGATGGGAAGGCAGGCTGTCGCGCAATGAAACCATACAGGGGCCTGTGACCAACCTTTCGCGAGAAGATCAGGCGTTTTTGAGCATTTTCAAGATTAAGACCGTTCTGATTATCCCGATATTCATGAAGAATATGTTCTGGGGCTTCTGCTGTATCGACGACTGCCGCAGCTACCGCAATTTCACCGTAGACGAGGTGGACATCCTGCTCTCCGTCAGTTACATGCTGACAAACGCCTTGCTCCGCAACGAAATGGTGACCCAACTGAAAGAGGCCACCGAGGAGGCTCTTGAAGACGAGGAACGGATGCAGCTTATGCTTGACGCGATGCCCCTTATCTGTCATCTGTTCAACCGGGATTACGGGATTATTGACTGCAATCAGGAGGCGGTCAATCTGTTCGGCTTGGCCTCTAAGCACGAATACCGCGAGATGTTTCATCTGCTCTCCCCTGAATTTCAGCCGGGCGGCGCGAGGTCGTCGGAGCTTAGCGCGGAGAAAATCAGCGCCGCCTTTGAGGCGGGCTATCTGCGCTTCGAGTGGCTCCACCAAAAAATCACCGGGGAGCCGCTGCCCTGCGAAATCACTCTGATTCGGGTCAGGCATAAAGGGGAATACGTTATCGCGGCCTACTCCCGCGATTTGCGCGAACAGAGAGCGCTCATTGAGGAAATCCGCAGGGCGGAGATTGCCGAGGAAAGCAACAAGGCGAAAAGCAGATTCTTAGCGACGATGAGCCACGAAATCCGCACGCCGATGAACAGCATCATGGGCTTTGCGGAGCTGGCGCTGGATACGCCGGGCGGAATCGCTCCGAGGGTGAGCGATTATCTTGAGAAAATCAAGGACAGCACAAAGTGGCTGCTGTATATCGTCAATGACATTCTCGATATTTCAAAAATCGAATCCGGCAAGATGGAATTGGAACATGTACCCTTCGATATGTGCAGCGTCGTCTCGCGCTGCCAATCCGCCATTCTGCCGAGCGTTCGAGAGAAAAAGCTTGATTTGAAGATTTACGCCCAGCCCTTAGCCGGCAGAAAGCCGGTAGGCGACCCGGTCAGGCTTCATCAGGCGCTGATGAACCTGCTCTCCAACGCCGTGAAATTCACGGACAGCGGGTCGGTCGAGTTGTCGTCGCGTATACAAAGCGAGGACGGCGGCCGCGCGGCGGTGCGCTTTGAGGTGAAGGACACCGGCATCGGCATGAGCGCCGAGGCCATTCAGAAGATATTCGACCCGTTTATTCAGGCGGATTCCAGCACCACGCGCAAATACGGCGGCACAGGGCTTGGGCTTACCATCACGAAAAACATCGTGGCGCTGATGGGCGGCACGCTTCAGGTGGAAAGCGTACCCGGCCGCGGGAGCGCGTTTTACTTTGAAATCACCTTCGACACCATAGACACGTCCGGCGATACGCCCGATTCTATGACCCCGGAGGTGCTTGAAAAGCCGCACTTTAACGGATTGGTGCTGATATGCGACGACAACGCCCTGAACCGGCAGGTCATCTGCGAGCATCTGGCAAACGTAGGCCTGCAGACGGTTGTGGCGGAGAACGGACAGATAGGCGTTGACATGGTGCGTGCGCGTATGCAAAGCGCCGACCCTCCCTACGATTTGATTCTCATGGATATGTATATGCCGGTGATGAACGGGCTGGAGGCCGCGTCAATGATTGCGGAGATGGGCGCCGGAACGCCTATTGTGGCGATGACGGCGAACATCATGCCCAACGATTTGGAAACCTATAAAAAGCACGGGATGCCCGACTATGTGGGTAAGCCCTTTACGTCACAGGAGCTGTGGCGCGTCCTGCTCAAATATTTCACCCCCGCCGCTCCGGGCGGCTCCGGGCGCCCGTCTTCGGAAAACGAGCTGCGCGAAGACGAATTGCTGAAGAAGCTGCAAATCAATTTTGTCAAAACCAATCAGACCAAGCACGCAGAAATCGCCGACGCGATTGAAGCGGGCGACGCCAAGCTCGCCCACAGACTGGCACACACCTTGAAGGGCAGCGCGGGGCTGATTGGAAAGCCCGCGCTGCAAAAAGCGGCCGCCGAGGTGGAGGGCTTGCTCAAAGTGGGGCTTGGCGCCTTCGTCGGGGCGCGGGACGAGGGGGATATCATCCCCGGCGCGAAGAAAATGAGCCTTCTCAAAACAGAACTGGAAGCAGTCCTCCATGATTTAAGCCCGCTGCTTAACGACACGGAGGAGGAGCGCCAAGTTCTGAGCGAGGAACAGACGCGGGAGCTTTTTGAGCAGTTGGAGCCTATGCTGGAAAACATCAATCCCGCGTGCGTGGAATTGCTCGACCAAATCAAGGCCGTGCCGGGGGCCGGGGAACTCGCGGCACGGATAGAGGATTATGACTTCGAGGAGGCGGCGGCGGCTCTCGCCGCGCTGAAAAATGAGCGGAGGTGAAAACGGTGAGAAAAGCTGGCAGAGCAGTCTATCTATGGCTTGCTGCGGCATTGGCGTTATCCCTGTTTTCGGGCTGCTTCGGCGGCGGAAAGAGTCAGGGCGGCGCGCCGCACTTTGCGTCCTACCGTGATATCCCCGGCGTAACTGAGGAAGACGTCGCCGCGGTTGAGGCGCTGCGGGCGGCGTCGGAATCCTTTGTTTTCGGCATGACGCCCAGCACCGAGGCGTTTACGGATATCCGCGGAGACGTGAGGGGGTATTCGGCCCTTTTCTGCGAATGGCTGACGGAGCTGTTTGATATTCCGTTCATACCGAAGATTTTCTCGTGGAGCGTCCTGCTTGAGGGGCTTGAAAGCGGCGGCATTGACTTTACCGGCGATTTAACCCCCAGCGAGGAGAGGAAAAAAGTCTATCTGATGACCGATCCCATCGCCGAGCGCATGGTATACCAATTCCGTATGGCGGAGAGCGAGCCGTTATCCGAAATCACGTCGCGCCCGCTGCGGTACGCGGTTTTGAGAAACTCAACCATGCTGGACAATATCCGGCCGTCTCTGGACGGAGGGGCACCCTACACTCCGGTTTTTGTGCGAAGCTATGAGTATGCTCATATTTTGCTCGAAAGCGGGTCTGTTGATGCGTATTTCGCGGAGAATATCATCAAAGCGCACCTTGACGTGTATGACGACATAACCGGGGGGGCCTTCTTCCCGCCCCATTTCAGCCCCGTTTCCCTGACAACCCAAAACCCGGCGCTTGAGCCGATTATCAAGGTGGTGCAGAAAGCCCTTCAAAACGGCGCCGGTGACTATTTGGCGATGCTGTATGACAAAGGGGACGGCGAATATACGCGGAACGCGCTATTCGGAAAGCTGACGGAGGAGGAACGGGCATATATCCGCGATAATCCGGTGGTGCCGTATGTGACCCAATATAACAATTATCCCATGAGCTTTTACAACGAAAATGAAAAACAGTGGCAGGGCATCGCTTTCGACTTGCTGCACGAAATAGAACTGCTGACCGGGCTGTCCTTTCAGTTGGCTCACGGCGACGAGCTTGTGCGGTGGCCTTATTTGCTGGAAATGGTGGAAAACGGGGAAGCGGCGTTTGTAACGGAGCTGATTCGCACCGAGGAGCGGATAGGCCGCTTTATCTGGCTGGATACCACCCTCGCCTCCGAATACCTGACGCTGGTTTCTTCCTCGGAAAAGCGGGGCATCAGTCTCAGCGAGGTGAAAAACCACACGGTGGGCGTCGTTAGAAACACCGCCCAGACGGAGACGTTTTTCCGATGGTTTCCCAACCATGACAAAACCGTGGACTATGACGACACGCGCGACGCCCTGATGGGGATGCGGCGGGGCGAGGTGGATTTGGTCATGTCAAGCACCAGCAATCTGATTGTTATGACAAATTATCTGGAGCTTACGGGTTTTAAGGCCAACATTGTCTTTGACGATACCCTTCAGGAATCCACCATCGGATTTAACGTAAACGAAGCCGTCCTTCAGTCCATCATCGACAAGGCGCTTGCGTTTGTTGACATACAGTCCTCCACGAACGAATGGAAAAACCGAACCTTTGACTACCGATATAAGCTGATAGAAGCGCAGCGTCCGTGGCTGATTGGCGCAATCGGCCTGTCTCTCATTATCCTTGCCCTGATATTCGTACTGCTGCTGAGAAGCCGCAACACCGGGAAAAATCTGGAGAACTTAGTGCGGGAGCGGACGGGCAAGCTGGAAACACAGCAGCGGGAATTGGAAACGGCGATGGAATCGGCAAAGGCCGCCAACCGCGCGAAATCCGATTTCTTGGCTAAAATGAGCCATGAAATCCGTACGCCGATGAACAGCATCATGGGCTTTGCCGAGCTTGCGCTGGAGAGCGACACCGTCTCAAGTTTCAAGGAGTATTTGAGCAAAATCACCGACAGCGCGAGATGGCTGCTCAACATCATCAACGACATTTTAGACATCTCCAAAATAGAATCCGGGAAGATGGAGCTGGAAAACGTGCCGTTCAGCCTGTATGAAATATTCCTGCGCTGTCAGTCGGTTATCCTGCCGAGCGTTAAGGAGAAAAATCTTGACCTCAGGGTCTATGCGGAGCCGCTGATTGGCAGAAAAACGCTGGGCGACCCGGTCAGGCTGTATCAGGCGCTGATGAACCTCCTCTCCAACGCCGTAAAATTCACCAATTCCGGGACGGTGGCGCTCTCCTCGGCCATCAAGGCCTCGGGAAACGGCAGTGTAACCATCTATTTTGAAGTAAAAGACAGCGGCATTGGCATGAACGCCGAGCAAGTCGACCGGGTTTTTGACCCGTTTATTCAGGCGGACTCCAGCACGACGCGCAACTATGGCGGCACGGGGCTGGGACTCGCGATAACGAAAAACATCGTGGACTTGATGGGCGGCGTTCTGGAGGTGGAAAGCGTCTCCGGCAAAGGCAGCATGTTTCATTTTGAAATCGTGTTTGATACAGTGGATTCGGATGACAGTCTCCCTGCCCACACCGACTACGCCAACATCGAAAAGCCGTCTTTCGACGCCTTGGTTCTGGTCTGCGACGACAATCCCATGAACCGGGAGGTCATCTGTGAGCATCTTGCGCGCGTGGGCGTCCGGGCCGTGACGGCGGAAAACGGCAAAGAGGGCGTGGAAATGACGGCGGCGCGCGCGGAGCGGGACGAGAAACCCTTTGATTTGATTTTCATGGATATGTTTATGCCAGTCATGGACGGAATTGAAGCCGCGACGAAGATAACGGAGTTGAAAACGGGGACGCCCATCGTGGCGATGACGGCAAACATCATGGCCAGCGAATTGGAGCGTTATAAACACCACGGGATGCCGGACTGCCTAGGCAAGCCGTTTACGTCTCAGGAGCTATGGCGCGTTCTGCTGCGATACCTCCCCCCCGCCCCGGAACCGGACGGCGACGGCTGGACATGCGACGACGATTTGCAGGAAAAGCTGCGGATTAGCTTTTTCAAGAGCAATCAGACCGCGCACGCGGATATCGCCGAGGCTGTTGAAGCGGGCGATATCAAGCTGGCGCACCGTCTGGCGCACACCTTGAAGGGGAGCGCGGGGCTGCTTGGCATAGCCGGGCTGCAAGACGCCGCCGCCGAGGTTGAGGCATTGATGGATGTCGAAGACGGAAAGGTTTCCGACCCGAGGGACGCCGGAAGCAGCGCCGCCTACACCTCCAAAATGCGCCTGCTCGAAACCGAGCTGGAAATCGCTCTCGACGATTTGCGCCCGCTGATTGGTGAGCCGGAAAAAGCACACGCCGACATGAGCGCAGAACAGGTTCTGGCGCTGTTTGACACATTGGGGCCGATGCTGGAACACATCAACCCGGAAAGCGCAGACCTTTTAGACGAAGTCCGCGCCGTACCCGGAACGGAAAAGCTGGCGCGTCTGGTAGAGATGTATGACTTTGAGGCGGCCGTTAAAGAGCTTGCCGAAATCAGGGAGAAATGGAGAGGGATTCATGTACGGAGCCAAGAAGAATAGCGTTCTCATCGTGGACGACGAAACGGCAAACATCATCGCGCTGACCCATATCCTACAGTCCGAATACACAATTTATGTGGCGAAAAGCGGGACGGCGGCCATCGCGGCGGCGAAAAAGCATCTGCCCGACGTTATCCTGCTTGACGTCCTTATGCCGGAAATGGACGGTTACGCCGTCATCGCCGCGCTGAAAAGCGCCGCAAAGACACGGAACATCCCGGTAATATTCATCACCGGCCTCAGCGACGCCGACGCCGAGGAAAAGGGTCTGGCTTTGGGCGCCGCGGACTATATGGCCAAGCCGTTCTCCTCCGCGCGCGTCAAGCTCAGGGTTCTGAACCAGATAAAACTGCTGGAGCAGCTTCGCTCCAATGAGTACGACATTATGAAATACAAGCTCGCCAACGACGCGCTGAAAATCGCGCTGTGGGATATGGATATCGTTGGCGGAGACCCGGACAATCCCGGCAGCAGAATCACATGGACGCCGGAATTCCGTCAAATGCTGGGCTTTTCCGGCGAAAGCGATTTTCCGAACGTGCTGCGTAGCTGGAGCGACAGATTGCATCCCGAGGACAGAGAGGATACGCTCAACGCCTTTGCGGCGCATCTAAATGATTATTCCGGCCAAACGCCGTACAATCTTGAGTGCCGCCTTATGATGAAAACCGGCGAATACCGAATCTTTCACGCGTTGGGAAGCGCGAGCAGAGACAACGCCGGCGTCCCGGCAAGGGTGGCCGGCACACTGATGGACATCACCGAGAAAAAGCGGACGGAATACGAGGCGAAGCAGCGGGCCGAGGCCGAAATGCTCAATCAGGCCAAGTCGTCCTTTTTGGCAAACATGAGCCATGAAATCCGCACGCCGATGAACGCGATATGGGGCATTACCGAAATCCTGATGCAAAGCGACTCGCTCCCTGAAGAACTCTCGGAAGGGCTTAGCAGGATACACGCGTCATGCGGTCTGCTCCTTGGCATCATCAACGATATACTGGACTTCTCCAAAATAGAGGCGGGGAAGATGGATATCATGCCGGCTTCGTATGACGCCGCCGGGCTGATTAACGATTCCGCCCAGCTCAATATGATGCGGCTCGGCGACAAAGCTCTGAAGTTTGAAATCCATGTTGACGAGGGTATCCCGGCAAAGCTGATTGGCGATGAACTGCGTATCAAGCAAATCCTCAACAACCTTCTCTCCAACGCGTTCAAATACACCGATACCGGCAAGGTCACGCTGTCCGCCTCCTCCGAGCCGGACGGAAAAGAAGGCGTGACGCTCATTTTGAGCGTGCGGGATACCGGCCTTGGCATGACCAAGGAGCAGATAGACAGGCTCTTTGAGGAGTATTCCCGTTTCAACGAAGACAACGGCCGCACCATCGAGGGAACCGGGCTGGGCATGGCCATCACCTACCGCCTGCTGGATTTGATGGGCGGACAAATTATTGTGGAGAGCGAATACGGTGAAGGCTCCGTGTTCACCGTTCGACTGCCGCAGGGTGTGGCGGATACGGAAACGCTGGGCAAGGATTTGGCGGATAGATTGCAGCAGTTCCGCGGGCTGGATAACATGGAACCCAAGAAAAACGCGCAGATTGTACGCGAACCTATGCCCTACGGAAGCGTCCTTGTCGTGGACGATGTGGAAACCAATCTGTATGTCGCCACGGGGCTGATGAAGCCGTACGGGCTGAAAATCGAAACCGTTTCAAGCGGCGCCGCCGCCATTGGCAGGGTCAAAGCCGGCAATGTATACGACGTCGTGTTTATGGATCATATGATGCCGCATATGGACGGTATCGAGGCGGTCAGGCAGATACGCGGGCTGGGGTATGACCGCCCCGTCGTGGCGCTGACAGCCAATGCGGTGGCGGGACAGGCGGACGTCTTCCTCCAAAACGGATTCGATGCGTTTGTCTCCAAGCCGATTGACGTTCGCAAGCTGGACGCCGTCTTAAACAAGCTGGTGCGGGACAGGCATCCGGCGGACGTGGTGGAGAACGCCCGCCGTCAGGCGGCGAAGGCGGCCGGAAACGGCGCGGCGCAGCGGCAACTGGGTTCTCTGCTCAAGGAATCCTTTATCCGGGACGCCCGCAAGGCCGTGGCCGCGCTGGAAAACGCCGCGGTCGGCGACGAGGAGGGCCTGCGGGTGTTCACCCTTGCCGTCCACGGCATTAAAGGCGCCCTCACCAATATCGGCGAGCCGGGGCTTTCCAGACTGGCCGCCAAGCTGGAAAAGGCGGGGCGGGAAAATGACACCGCCCAGATTACAGCCCTTACCTCCGTTTTCCTAAGCGGGCTGCGCGCGCTTTTGGAAAAAATCGAGCCTAAGCAGACCGAGGACAGCACGGACAAGGATCCCGAGTATCTGCGGGACAGGCTGCTGTCCGTGCGGGATTTGTGCGCGGAATACAATCGGAAGGGCGCATTGGACGTCTTGGAGGAAATCAAGCATTGCTCGAAGAAAACACGGGCGGTTTTGGATGAAATTATGAGCCTTGTGCTGCAAAGCGAATTCGCCGAGGCCGGAATCGCCGCCGAGGCGTATGCGGGCGGATTGCCCTCGGAGGAGGACGGCACGGGCGCCGCGCTGCCGGCCGGAATGGAGATTGACGGGCTGGATATGGAAAAAGGGCTGGAGAAATTCAACAGCGACTTGGAGACGTATTTGAAAATCCTGCGCTCTTACGCCGTCAGCGTCCGTCTCCTGCTCGGCCCGGCGGAAAACACCGGCGAAGACGCCTTGGATGAATACAGAATAGCCGTTCACAGCATCAAGGGAACCAGCCTCGATATCTATGCCAATCCGGTCGGAAACAGAGCGGCACTGCTTGAACAAGCAGCCAAAGCCGGTGATTTGGGCTATATCCGGGACAACAACCCGTCCTTCCTCGAAGCGGCGCGGAAGCTCCTGTGCGACATAGAGGATATGCTCTCCGCCCGCAAGACCGATATCCAAAAGCCCTCAAAGGACTGCCCGGACACCGAAACGCTGGCAAGGCTCCTCATCGCCTGCCGCGATTACGATATAGGCGGGGCGGACGGGGCAATGACGGTGATAGACAGTTATGCCTATGACGCCGACGACGGGCTCGTGGATTGGCTGCGGGAAAATGTGGATATGATGAACTTTTCCGAAATTGTTGAAAGACTCGAAAAATCCATACAGTAGGAGGAAGCCGGAATGGAAACGAACCGCAGGAAAATCATCTATGTAGACGATGTCAGCTACAGCTTGATTTCGGTCAAGGACAGGCTGAAAGACCGCTATGACGTCTACCTTGCCCAATCCGCGGATAAGCTGTTTGAAATCCTTCAGCACATAAACCCCTCCGTCATATTGCTCGACGTCAATATGCCGAAGACAAACGGCTATGAAACGATTTTGAAGCTGAAATCCGACGGCCGTTACGCCGCCATCCCGGTCATCTTCCTAACGGCTCTCAACGACAGGGAAAGCGTGTTCAAGGGCTTGAATCTCGGCGCGGCCTCTTATGTGAGCAAGCCGTTTACCACCCCGGTACTGATTGACCAGATTGAAAAGGTCATCCATCAAAAAAGCCCCAATCCTTTCACCGATTTGCTGGGGGACGGCGGAGACGCCCAAAAACCGAACATTCTCGCCGTTGACGACGTCTCCGCCATGCTGAGAACATTGCATCTTATCCTAAACGACAAATACAACGTATACACGCTGACGAAGCCGAACGAGCTGAGAGACGTATTGAAGAAGATAAAGCCCGATTTGTTCCTGCTGGATTACAAGATGCCCGACGTCAACGGGTTTGACCTTATCCCCATCATACGGGACTTCCCGGAACACGCGAAGACGCCGATTATCTTTATCACGGCCGACGGGACGATGGAAAAAATGTCCGAGGCCGCCGCCTTGGGCGCCAGCGACTTTATTGTGAAGCCTATCAACAGAGAGGTGCTGTGTGAGAAGATAGCGAGGTATATCCGAAAAGAACGATGACCCAAAATGCCGCGCGCGGCTGAAAGGAAGCGGGATTATGAAAAAAATCATCTTTATTGTTGACGATAACACGACCAACCTCACCGTGGCGGAGGAGGCTTTGGAGACGCATTACCGTGTGGTGGCGCTGTCCTCCGCAGCGCAGATGTTCAAGGTCATCCAGACGCTCACGCCCGATTTGATTCTGCTGGATATTGAAATGCCGGAGATGTGCGGATTAGAGGCGCTGAAGCGCCTGAAGGCCGACGCGGCGTACGCCCGAATCCCCGTGATATTCCTCACCGGGCTGACCGACCCCGCCGACGAAGCCTACGGCATTGAGCTGGGCGCGGTGGATTTCATCACAAAGCCGTTCTCGGAGCCTGTGCTGCTCAACCGCGTCAAAAACCATCTGCATATCGACGAGCTGATTCGCAAGCGCACAAAGCAGCTCCTCCAGCGCACCGAGCAGCTTATCAACCTCCAGAACGGCATCGTCTATACCTTGGCGGATATTGTGGAAAGCCGAGATAAGGACACCGGCGGCCATATTGACCGCACGACCGTGTATATGGACATACTCCTCAACGCACTGGTGGAGCGGGGGGTCTATGCCGACGAGATTCTCGGCTGGGATATCGAGGCGGTGATTTCGTCGGCGCGTCTGCATGACGTGGGAAAAATTTCCATTCCCGACGTCATCCTAAACAAGCCCGGCGCACTGACCAAAGAGGAATTTGAGACGATGAAAACACACGCCGCGGAGGGTGCGCGCATCCTTGACAGAGCGATGGAGCGGACGGGAGACGCGGTTTTCCTGAAAAACGCCAAGCTAATCGCGGCATACCACCACGAGCGCTGGGACGGGTCGGGCTATCCCTACGGTCTGGCGGGGACGGAAATCCCGCTCCACGGGCGCGTCATGGCCGTCATCGACGTATATGACGCCCTCGTTTCCGAGCGGCCTTATAAAAGAGCCTTTTCCCATGACGAAGCGGTTCGTATCATCACGGAAGACGCGGGCCGCCATTTCGACCCGCTCATCGCCGGGGTATTCGGCGAAGTGCATGACCGCTTTCGGGAAGGCAGAGAAACCCCTGAATAAAACCAAATAGTTGTGGAAATCTTTGCGGAAATGTGGTATACTGGTGTTATTATCGGAGAAGGATGAGGTTGTATGTATTGCGTTAAAAAAGTCACGGATGATTTGCTGTGGGTCGGAGCCAATGACCGCCGGCTGGCTATGTTCGAGGGGATTTATTCCGTACCGGGCGGGGTGTCGTATAATTCATATCTCTTGACGGATGAAAAAACCGTGCTGTTCGACACCGTTGATAAAGCGGTGCGGCACAGATTTTTGGAAAATCTCGCCTACGCACTTGCGGGGCGCAAACCGGATTACCTCATCGTGCAGCATATGGAGCCGGACCATTCGGCGGCGATTATGGATTTAATGGACATGTACCCGGAGATGCAAATCGTGTGCAACGCGAAAACGCTGGCGTTTATCAAGCAGTTCCACCAGTTTGACATGGACGCCCGGGTGATGGTTGTCAAGGAGGGCGACACGCTGAACACCGGGCGGCACACCCTTCATTTTGTCATGGCGCCGATGGTGCATTGGCCCGAGGTCATGGTTACATATGATTCTACAGACAAAATTCTCTTTTCCGCCGACGCGTTCGGCAGCTTCGGCGCCCTGAACGGCGCGCTGTTCGCCGACGAAGTGGACTTTGACAGGGACTACATGGGCGAAGCGAGGCGCTATTACGCAAACATCGTGGGGAAGTACGGGGTGCAGGTACAGGCGCTCCTCGGCAAAGCCTCCGCCCTTGACATTGGTATGATTTGCCCTCTCCACGGCTTTGTGTGGAGGAGAAACATCGGGAACATCGTCTCCAAATACGTCCTTTGGAGCGATTATCAGCCCGAAGAGCTTGGGGTTATGATTGCCTACGCCTCGGTATACGGCAACACTGAAAACGCGGCGGAAATCCTCGCTTGCCGCTTGCGGGACAAGGGCATTCAAACGGTGATGTACGACGTCTCCGTCACCCCGTCGTCGGAAATCGTATCGGCGGCGTTCAGATGGAGCCATTTTGTTTTCGCCTCAACGACATACAACGCGGGCATATTCGTCGCGATGGAAGACCTTATCAACGATTTGACGGCGCATAACATCCAGAACCGCACCGTGGCCGTCATCGAGAACGGCTCGTGGGCCGCAGCCAGCGGTGGGCTGATTCGCGGGAAATTTGAGAAATGTAAAAACATACGCTTCATCGAAAAGCAGCTCAGCATCGCGTCAAGCCTGAAACCCTCCCAGCTCGCGGAGATTGACGCGATGACGGACGCCATCGCCGCCGCTTTCCCCGCAAAGGCGGCCGTTTCCGCGCAAAGCGACGCCCCGGCCGCGGGGAAAATCGACTACTCCGCAATGTTCAAAATCTCCTACGGCCTGTTTGTGCTGACGGCGAGGGACGGGGAGAAGGACAATGGCTGCATCGTCAACACCGCCGCCCAGATTACCGAGACGCCGCTGCGGATATCCGTCACCGTGAACAACGCCAACCTCACCCGCGACATGATTCAAAAAACGGGCGAGTTCGCCCTCTCTATGCTGACCGAAAGCGTGCCGTTCCGTATCTTTGAGCAATTCGGGTTCCGTAGCGGCAAAGACGCCGACAAGTTTGAAGGCTGCGCCTACGGCGACCGCGCCGCCAACGGCGTGAGATATCTGCCGGAATACACCAACGGCGTCATCGCCGCGAAGGTGGCGGAAGCCTATGATTACGGCACCCACACGCTGTTTGTCGCCGAGGTGACGCAGGCGTTTGTCCTGTCCGGCGAGCCGAGCGTGACCTATCAGTATTACTTTGACCATATCAAGCCGAAGCCGCAAGCGTCCGCGGGGCAAAAGAAAGGCTACGTCTGCAAGATATGCGGGTATGTCTACGAGGGAGACCCCCTGCCAAGTGATTTCATTTGTCCTCTGTGCAAACACGGCGCGGAAGACTTTGAAAAAATCTAATCATTACGGAAAGGAGAAACAAAGCATGAAGTTCGAGTGTGTATGCGGGTACGTCTATGACGAGGCCGCCGGGGAACCGAACAGCGGGATCGCCCCCGGCACCAAATGGGCCGACGTCCCGGAGGATTTCGTATGTCCCCTCTGCGGTCTGGGCAAGGAAGTATTCACCGAGATATGACCGGAGGCCCCAACATTCAGCGAAAAAGGAGAGAGACACATGAAAAGCAGACAAAAGTTTGTATTTTGCAAGTATTGCGGTAATATGGCCGGGGTCATCAAAGACAAGGCCGTGCCGATGGTATGCTGCGGCGAGGAGATGGCGGTACTCACCCCCAATACCGTGGAAGCCAGCACCGAGAAGCATCTGCCCGACGTTTCCGTATCAGGCGGCAGCGTCAGCGTGCGCGTAGGCAGCGTCCCCCACCCGATGGAGGAGGCGCACCATATCACCTTTGTGTATGTGGAAACCGAGCGCGGCGGCCAGCGCAAACAGCTCAAGGTCGGCGAAGAACCGGCGCTGGAGTTCAGCTTGGCAAACGATACGCCGGTGGCTGTTTACGCGTACTGCAACCTGCACGGATTATGGGCGGTTGACCTGTAAGGATGCCGGATTTAAGAGCCAAGCGGAGTTCCGAATCCCTGACCGAACAGGTGCAGATTATCATGCCGGGGGACACCAACGGTTACGGGCGGCTGTTCGGCGGGCGGCTGGTTGAGTGGATTGACATTGTCGCCGCCGTCGCCGCGAGACGCCATTCCGGCCGGGAGGTAACCACGGTTTCCATTGAAGACCTCAACTTCAAGGCGCCGGCCTATGCCAACGAAACCGTTGTGCTGATTGGCCGCATTACCTTCACGGGACGCACGTCGATGGAAGTGCGCGTGGATACATACGCCGAAAATCTGCACGGTGAACGCACGATGATTAACAGGGCGTATGTCGTCATGGTGGCGCTTGACGAAAACCAAAAGCCCGCCCCCGTCCCGGCGCTGCTCCTCGAAACCGACGAGCAAAGAGCCGAATGGATTTGCGGCGGACAACGCCGCAAACTGAAAACGCGCTGATAGCCAAGCGCCTGTTTGCTGTATCTGTAATTATACTAATAGGGAGGGTTTCCGTATGACGTACTGGAAAGATTCGCTGCTGGTGGGTGTTCCTAAGATTGACGGACAGCATAAAAAGCTGGTCGGCGCGATTGACGAGCTTATGGCTGCCTGCAAAAAGGGTCAGGGACGCGAGAAAATCGACCCGACGCTGGCGTTTGTCATCTCCTACACAAAGGAGCATTTCACCGAAGAGGAACGGTTGCAGGCGGAGTACGCCTATCCGGGGATGATTGCGCACAAGCGGCTCCACGCGCAGTTCCTCGCGTCCGTCTCAGCCTTGGTGAAGGAATACGAGCAAACCGGCCCGTCCATCGCGCTTGTGGGAAAGCTCAACAAGTCCCTCGTGGACTGGGTCATCAACCACATCACCGTGGAGGACAAGAAGGTCGGGGAGTATATCCAAAGCCGCCGCGCTTAAATACATGCGCGCTGTCTTTGACACCGCGCCGGAGGGATAAACCTATGCCGAAGCTCTATTATCAAGGTCACGGCAGCTTCCGCCTGACCGCCGACGACGGGCGCGTCGTCTATGTTGACCCGTACGCCGGGGACGGCTACGATGTCCCGGCCGACGTTATCCTCGTCACCCATCAGCATCACGACCACAACCAAGTCAAGCTCTGCGCCCAAAAGCCGGGGTGCCGAATTATCACAAACGCAGAAGCCCTCATGGGCGGCAGTCACAACAGCTTCGACATCGGCGGAATTTTGATTCAAGCCGTGGAAGCGGCGAACCAGAACCACAACCCCGCCGAGTGCGTCGGATTCATCATCACCCTTGACGGCGTGAAGCTCTACGCGAGCGGGGACACTTCCAAAACCGGGCAGATGGAGACCTTTGCCGCGTTGGGGCTTGACTATGCCCTGCTCTGCGGCGACGGCGTATACAATATGTCCCCTGCCGAAGCCGCCGAGTGCGCCCGATTGATTGGCGCGAAGCGCAACATCCTCATCCACCTCAAGCCCGGAGACCCATTCCGCGAAATCGCGGAGCAATGGGACGCGCCAAACAAGCTGATGGTGGAACCGAAACAGGAGATAGAACTGTAGCGCGATGCGTTCGGCGTTGAGCGCGACCCCGACGTGAGCGACGCTAACCCGTGGCGGTACTGCGGGGAGTATTTCGATGCTGAGACGGGGACGTATTATCTGCGGGTAGTGTAATGATACGGCAAAGCGTGTTGAACTTCAATACGCTCGTATGTAGATAATATTAGGAGTGATTTAATTGGCTAAACCAACAAAAAAAGCTGGTGTTTGGAGTTTTATGGGATTATTGGCTCTTTGCTCTTTCTTAATTTTTTTCTTTCTGATAAGACTCTACACCCTTTTTATTGGACGGTCGTTTGAATTTGAGCACATAAATACTACTAGCATAGCCACCTTAATTATTGCATTTATTTCGTCAATATTAGGGATACTATTAGCGGTAAATGTTTATGCAGAAAAGAGAAAAATAACTAAAATTTTTGTAACTAAAATTAGTTTGATTTATTTGATTGTTAGTGGGTTATTCACATTGGTGGACATCGTGACGATGGTGATTTGTCCAGAATCAAGAGGGGTCTATAACTATCCTGTTGTTTTAACACTGTATATTGCTACCGTGCTTGTGGGACTTCTTTTTATGAGAATGTTACTTTTACGAAAGGCGGCACAGCAAGACAACGGATAACGCCACCAAAACCCATGTCTGGGACGGCGCGAACGTCAGCCTTGACATATGGGATTCATCTGTTTCCAAGTACATCCGTGGCGTCGGGCTGCTTGCCAACGGTAATGAGTTTTACCTTTTGGTGACTACGCATAAATATCGGCCGGACGCGCCCTTACGCCCCGGCAAAGCCCGGAAGTTCCGCCGCGCTGACGCGGCGAAGTGCTGCGGGCGGGGCGGTTACGCAGCCATAGTAGCCCTCGCCTTTGAAAAGCCAGCCTGTGTTCCCCGCCGGGATTTTTGACAAATCCGTCGCGACGCCAAGGCCTGTTTGCTTTAACAGGCTTTCTTTTCTGACCCAAAATTCGCAAAAAAGCTCGTCCGGGCGGGGCGACGCCACATACGCCGCGTACTCCTCCGGCGTGAGGACGCGGCGGGCCAGCTTATCCGGCACGGGCGCGATAGCCTGCACGTCCACGCCGACTACGGCGTCCGATACCGCGCAGGCGGCGGCGCGGCGGCAATGGCTGAGGCTGAAGTGTATGTGCGGATGGGCCTTCAAAAACGGCTTGCCGTTCTCCCCGTAAGCGAACTCCGGGGGGGCGTCAATGCCGCTCTGTTCCGCCAAGGCCATCCGCAGCAGCAGATAGACGGCGGCGGAGAGCGTTTGGTCACGCGGGAAACGGTAAGCAAGCGCTTTTGCCCGCCGCTCCGCCGACAGCAACGGAGCCGCCCGCTCCGCAAAGCCGTCGTCCAAGCCGGTTATATCGTCAATGAGATACAGCATACATCTCCGCAAAATGATTCGATGCTCCCGTCGTTTCGCGCCTTTCGGCACATTCGTATTATACTCCAAAGCCGCGAAAAGTCAATAAAGATTTTCACACGCCGCCGCTCTTTGTTTAACCGTTCGTCTCTTTTGGGCATACTGAGGGTATCCCGCAAAACGGAGGACATGATGGAAAACACCGCTATGGTTAAAATGCAGCTCATTCTCAACAAAAGGCTTTACGACGCGAAGCAAATCCCGCGCGGCGTATACGCGGCGGCGAACGGGATATTGGTTGGCCGTTTGACAAAATACGCGGATTGTAGTATAATGACCCATATCGAAATGCAATGATTGAGGTGACGATATGGATTTACTGACCATGCGCCGGCACATCAGCGGCGGCAAGCCGATTTTTGACTTGCCGCTGCGCGTCGTTTACTATGCCCGCGTATCCACCGAGAAAGCGGAGCAGTTGAACTCGCTGGACAACCAAGTATATTACTTTGAGGACTACATCAAAAAAAACAGCGCGTGGACATACGCCGGCGGCTATATAGACGAGGGCGTCAGCGGCGCCAGCGCGCTCAAGCGCGACGGGTTTCTGCGGATGATTCGGGACGGGAAAAACGGCGGGTTTGACTTAATCGTCACCAAGGAAATCAGCCGTTTCGCGCGCGACACGCTCGACAGCATCCAATACACCCGCGAGCTGCTCGGCCACGGCGTCGGCGTGTTTTTTCAATCGGACAATATCAACACGCTCCACCCGGACGCGGAGCTGCGCCTGACAATTATGGCGAGCATCGCGCAAGACGAGGTGCGCAAGCTCTCCGAACGGCTTCGATTCGGATATAAACGGTCGATAGAGCGCGGGCGCGTGCTGGGACAGAACAATATGCTCGGCTACGGCAAAGCGGACGGCGTCCTGACCGTCAACGAGGAGCAGGCTAAGATTGTCCGGCGGATTTTTGAGCTGTATGTTCAGGGGCGTTTCGGCATCAGGCGAATCGCGCGGGAACTGGAACATGAGGGGATGTTAAGCCCGTTCACCGGCAAAATGCTCTCCCCGGAAACGGTGAAGAGCGTGATTACCAACCCGAAATATAAAGGGTATTACTGCTCCGGCAAGACCGTCTCCCTTGACTACAGAAACCGGAAGCGCATCCGTATGCCCCCGGAGGAATGGAACGTGTACAAGACAGAAGCCATCCCCGCCATCGTTTCTGAGGATATATGGGAGGAGGCCAACAGGCTTTATCGGGAACGGAGCGCGATGTCCAAGAAGCACGCGCAAGCCTGTCAGTCCAGATACGCGCTGTCCGGCAAGATTTTCTGCGGCGACCACGGCACGGCGTATCACCGTCATGTTTACAAAAGCAAGAAAAACGGCGAGCAGGAGGTCTGGAACTGCAAGCTGTACCGGCAAAAGGGCAAGGCGGACGGCTGCGACAGCCCGACGCTGTATTCCAAGGAGCTGTACGGGATTTTGGGCGGGGTTTTTCAAGACGTATATGGCAATAAAGACAATATCATCAACGGCTTGCTGCGTATCTACGAGTCCATAGACGCCGGCGGCTGCGGCAGGGAAATCGGCGCCCTACGGAAGGAGATTGCCAAGCATCTGGCGAAAAAAGACGCACTGCTTGATTTGCTGCTCGACGGAGTCATTGACAAAGCCGAGTTCGTCCGCCGGAACGGCGACCTATCCCGCGCGGTCTCCAAGCTGGAGGCGGAGATTGCCGAGCAGGAGGAAAACGCCCGCCTGACCGCGCTCAACAAGCAGAGCAACGAGCGATTGCGGGCGTTTATGGAACGGGAACTGGCGGACACAGGCCAGCTCACCGGCGAGATGACCTCCGCCCTCCTTGACAGGATTACCGTCCGCAAGATAGGCGGCGACAAACGCCATCTCCGGTTGGAAATCGCCCTGACCGTGGGCAGGGACTACGTTTCGGAGGTTAAGCCCGGAGGCCGCCCTTCGTTAAGCGAGATAGGTATCTCCCAAGCCCAAGTATCAAGGCTTGAGAAAAACGCCATCCATCAGATGAAGAAATATCTATGAGCCTCCGCGAAGGCTTTACGCGTTTTTTCCGGCGTAGGCCTTGATGACCTCTTTATAACGGTCTGCCGAGCGTTCGGCCACTTTGCTCCACGACAAATAGACCTCTTCCGAGGCGGCGGCGGAGACGGCGGCCAATTTCTCGCGGTCAGAAAAGACGGCTTGGATTGCGGCGGAAAGACTTTCGGCGTTCTCCTCGGCGAAAAAGCCGGTCGCGCCGTCCTCAAGCATTTCGGAAGCCGAGCTGCCTCGCACGACAAGCGACGGGCAGGCGCAAGCAGCCGCCTCCCGCACCACAAGAGGGGCGTTGTCGTACACCGACGGGAATACAAAGAGATTGGAGCGGGTGAAATAAGCGCGGAGAACCTCTCTGTCGTTCACCCTTCCCGCGAACACCGTGACATCTGCGAGGCCTTTGTCTCTGGCCATCTGTGTGATATCCCGCAAATCCTCACCGTCTCCCACAAAAACCATGCGGAAGTCGAAGCCGCACTTGTGCAGCAGTTCAAGGGCGTCTATAATCAAACCGATGTTTTTATACCACATCATTCGGCCTACAAAAAGCAGCACCGGCACATCCTCCGGCAACCCGTGCTTCCGGCTGAGTTTCTCCGTCAGCGCGGAATCCGCGCTGCCTTTGGCAAAATCCGTCCCGTTGGGCATGACGACGTATTCGCCGCTGTATCCCCGCTCGACAAAATACCCCGCGGCGCCTCGGCTGACCGCCCACAGCTCGTTGGCGGCGCTGAGGTTTTTGTAAACAAACTGCTCCACCCCTTTTTGCAGCGTCTTGGTGGGAACCGCGCGCGCTATGTCGTAGTCCCATTTGGTATGCTGGGTGAACACAATGGGTACATTCAGAAAAAGCCGGAGCTGCCGGGCGACCGCCATTGAAACAAACGGGCTGTGTGCGTGAATAATGTCAATGTTCATGGCCTTCAGCCGCGTGAGCAGCTTGGGCGTAAGGGGATGCCCGGCGCGGTATTCGGCGTAGGGCAGCCCGACGGAGAGAAAACTGTACACCGGGAACGGATAATGGTATTTCACTCCCGGAATACGCGGCGTCACAACAATGCACTTGCCGTGGCCGCCCCCGTGAAACGCGGACGCGTATCCCAGCACGCTGCGGCTCACGCCGTCAACCATCGGAGGGAACGAGTCGGTAATCAACGCTACATTCATAAGTAAAATATCCCCATATTCAATCAACTGGAAAACTTTATCTATACATATCATAGCACGGTTTGCAACCCCGTTCAAGAAAAAGTTTGCTCAACCTCTTGACAAAAACGCTTGTTCTGGTACAATAGACAAAGAGCGCGGCGGGGAGGGTTGCTTTTGCCGGAATTTCAAGTTATCAGCCCGTATCAGCCGGCGGGCGACCAGCCTAAGGCCATTGATATGCTGGCGAGCGGCGTGGAGAACGGTCTGGCCGAGCAGTCGCTGATGGGCGTCACCGGGTCGGGCAAGACGTTTACGATGGCCAAGGTCATAGAGCGGGTGCGCCGCCCTACATTGGTGCTGGCGCACAACAAAACGCTGGCGGCGCAGCTTTGCGCGGAACTGAAGGAGTATTTCCCGGGAAACGCGGTGGAGTATTTTGTCTCATACTTCGACTACTATCAGCCCGAGGCCTACATCCCGCACACCGACACCTACATCGAAAAGGACAGCCGCATCAACGACGAAATCGAACGTCTGCGCCACAGCGCCACCTCGTCGCTGGCCGAGCGGCGGGACGTGATTGTCGTGGCGTCGGTATCCTGCATCTACGGTTTGGGCAACCCGATAGACTACAAAAACCATATCCTCTCCATCCGCCCCGGCATGACGATGAAGCGCAACGCCATGCTGAAGAAGCTGGTGAGCATCCGCTACAGCCGCAACGACGTGGCGTTTGAGCGCAATATGTTCCGCGTCCGGGGCGACACGGTGGAGATTTTCCCGGCGTACTATAACGACCGCGCCATCCGCGTGGAATTTTTCGGCGACGAGATCGACCGCGTCAGCGAAATAGACGTCGTTACCGGAATGCCGCGCCATATCTTAACCCACGCCGCCGTCTACCCCGCCACCCACCACATCGCCGACCCGCAAACGCTGGAAGCGGCGCTGCGTGACATCGAAGACGAATTGTGGGCGCGCGTGAAGGAATTTGAGGAAGCGGGAAAGCTGCTTGAGGCACAGCGAATTAAGCAGCGCACCCTCTACGATATCGAATCGATGCGCGAGCTGGGCTTCTGCTCCGGCATCGAAAACTATTCCGCGCCCCTCTCCCGCCGCACGCCCGGCTCCACGCCGTTCACCCTGCTGGACTATTTCCCCGAAGACTTCCTGCTCGTGGTTGACGAGTCGCACGTCACCGTTCCCCAAGTGCGCGGGATGTATCAGGGCGACCGCTCCCGCAAGGCGTCGCTGATTGATTACGGCTTCCGCCTGCCCTCGGCGTTCGACAACCGCCCGCTCAACTTCGACGAGTTCCGGGACAAGCTCAACCAAGTCATCTACGTCTCCGCGACGCCCGCGCCCTACGAGCGCGAACGCAGCGGGCAAGTGGTGGAGCAGGTCATCCGCCCAACCGGGCTGGTAGACCCGGAGGTGGCGGTGCGCCCGGTCAAGGGGCAGATTGACGATTTGCTGGCCGAAATCAATGAACGCGCCGAGCGCCGGGAACGCACGCTGGTTACAACGCTGACCAAAAAAATGGCGGAAGACCTCACCTCCCACTTCCAGCGCTTGGGCGTGAAAGTCCGTTATCTGCACCACAGCATCGACACGCTGGAACGGGTGGAGCTAATCCGCGACCTGCGCCTTGGCGTCTTCGACGTGCTGATTGGCATCAATCTGCTGCGTGAGGGCATTGACCTGCCCGAGGTGAGTCTTGTGGCGATATTAGACGCCGACAAGGAGGGCTTCCTGCGCAGCGAAACGTCGCTCATCCAAATCATCGGCAGGGCCGCCCGCAACAGCGGCGGCCGGGTCATCCTCTATGCCGACAGCGTCACGCCGTCGATGCGCCGCGCCATAGGCGAAACCAACCGCCGCCGCGATTTGCAGATGGCGTTTAACAAAGAACACGGCATCACGCCCAAAACCATCATCAAGAAAGTGGGCGAAAGACCGGAAATCTCGCAAAAAGTCGCCGCCGACGGCAAGAAGAAGACCGACGGCACGCCGATGACTGAAAAAGAGCGGTTGGAGCTGCTGCGGAAGCTGGAAACCGAAATGAAAAAAGCCGCGCAAATGCTGGAGTTTGAGTACGCCGCACTGTTGCGCGACCAAATCATCAAGCTGAAAGGCGGCGGGTGAGCCGGCAGACAGAAAATTTATCTTAACGGAGGTGAGAGAAATATGGAATATTCAATAAAAACAGATAGGCTGGACTTACAACCTTTAATTGAATCTGATTTCGATTTTATTCGTACATTAAATGCAAGACCTGAATATTTCCAATACGAAAATGAAAGAGCGCACAATGACGATGAGATAAAAAAGCAATTCGATGGGTTTCTCGAAGGTGCAAAAAATCTCCCGAATAAAGGGTCAATCCAATGGATAGTAATAAACAATGATGTTAGAATCGGTGAAGTACATCTATGGAATTGGTGGGAAAAAACTTTAGAATGGGAAATTGGCTGGCATTTTTTGATTGAACATTGGGGCAAAGGTTTTGCAACCGAAGCCGCCAGAGCCGTTTTACGATATGCTTTTGCGAATTTCCGAATAAACAGAATTATGGCGTGTCCAAATGCGGCAAATATAAGAAGTATAGCTTTGTGCGAACGTATTGGAATGATAAAAGAGGGGCAAGTGAGAGAAGTAAGGTTATTAAATGGCGTTTATTATGACGAGGCTATCTTTGGGATTTTGAAACGCGAGTTTACCCCCGCATTATAAGCATTTTCTGCATCAGAGCAACATTGGACTTTAACCCTTACGGCACGATTATGTAAGAAAGGCGAGGGTAAAAAATGGAGGTGTTGGAAAGTGAAAAAAATCATATCAGACGTCGTTAATTTTCCGAACGGGTGCGAAACCGTGCGGTTCACGGCTTGCCTTGTGTCTATGCTCATGCGCGCCGACGGGATTACGGACAAAGACTGCGTATCAATCAACCAAAAGCACGAGGAGCTGTATAATCTGTATACCGCCGTAACCGGGTTCGGGTTTTTACAAATTGATGTATCAAACGACAATCACATGAAAACCGATTGGAATCAGACTTGCAATGTGATGCTTCGAGAGTTTGATTGGTACATAGGCTTTGCTTTTGATTACGCCGGATATGATTTTGACGAGTTGATTTTTCCCGGCAATAACAGGGAATCAGTTTTGAATGATATAAAATCTTCCATCGACAAAGATATTCCGGTTTTAGCATTGTTCGGAAGAATATATCAATGGGTTTTGATAACGGGCTATGATGACGACGGGACTTTATATGGTTTTGATGGCTCACAGGGTTATTGGGGTAAGCCCGCAGCGGAACCGGCAGGATATGACGAAAACGGTTTATTCATTATGCCCGATTGGTACGAAAAGGGTGGACACGCTTTCATTTTAGGCACGAAGAAAAAACCTGCCGTTACCATCCAAGACGTATTCAAGCGCGGCATAAAAATCATGGAGAGCATGAAAGAAAAAAAGTATTACAGCAATACGGTTGATTTCATGCTGAATGACGCGAACTTCGAGAATCTAAGCGACGATGAATTGTTAAAAATGCGTGACCGCATTTCTGCTTGGATAGGTCAGCCGATAGACCAACGGGCGATGCTCGGTTCCGCTATGAATCCTTTGAGAATGGGCAAAGAACCGAACAAAGAAATTGTTGCGTTCAATGAAGTAAACAGGCTTTGCGGTACAATCCATGATGTGCTGTGGATTGCGTGGCGCGGAATTGGCGAATACATGGGCGGGGATAAGCTCGATTGGGCAAGAGGATTGAAAAATAAAACCATTCGCCGCATGATTGCGGATTGTTTCGCGCTTGTCCGTGACCATGATGATGCTATGCTTGAAGAGCTGCGAAAAGGTTTCCAGTAGTTGTACATTGTCATCAGCAGTCTGGTTTCGTGTGGTAAGATAACTCTAACGAAAGGAAGTATGCAACATGAGCGGAAAGCCCGAATTGCAAAAGGTCAGCGAAGAGACCATGCGCTTCATGCGGGGGAAATACCGCCTCGACGAGGTACCGGGCAAATACTATGACATTGATTGCCTGAAGTTCCGTCAGGGAAAGAAAACCGTCCTGTCCATCAACATCCACGAAGACCATTACGATTTTCAGATCATCTTCGGCAAAGCCGAGCGTGAGAAGTTCGAGGCAAGGCGCGGCGAGTTCCCCCCTGCGATACAAGCGCTTTATGACGAGGCGCATACATACCATGACGGAAAGTGGATGCTCATCCGAGTAGACAATTTAGATATGCTGGAAACGGTTAAACAGATGATTATGATCAAAAAGAAGCCCAACCGAAAGCCGTTTCCGAAAGAGCAGGCCGTTTACGCCGATTGCGGCCACCGCTGCGACCTCTGCGTACACTACACCGGCGGCACCGTCAGCGACGAATTTCGCGAGGAGCTGAAAGAGCGGATAAACCGCGTATACAATCCCCCCGGCGCAAACGTGGACGAGGGGCATTGGGGCAAGGACATGGAACTCTGCAACGGCTGCCGTCACGGGGGCATCAGCGGAAAGCACGACTGCGAGCAAAAGAAATGCGCGTCCGCCAAAGGGCTTGACAAATGCGTCCATTGCGGCGAATATCCCTGTGATAACGCGACAGCCGGGTGGCCGCCGAAAATCGAACCCAAACACATCCTCGCGGACGACGTAACATGGGCCATCCTTCCCTATGTGGACGGACAATATGGGAATTAGGGGGTTTACGATATGAAGCATTTTACAACAGATGACGGAAGGATTTTGACACCGCCGACAGAATTGCAACCGCTGTTAAAAGGTTCATTTCCGGCTTTTTCAAAATTACTTGGGCATATCCGCTTTTTCTATATAGCGGATGAAATTTGGGATGGGAAATCCTCGCTTGTTTTCAGCGCGGACAGCGAACCGCTGACTGCCGTTACACTTGACGACGGCGTTTTTTATGTACATATCGCAGATGAAGATTTCCGAATCGCTGACGAAACCTTGTTGGACAATGTTTTCGAGGAGTTAAAGAAAACCGCGCCAATCGGTCGGCATCGTCCGTTTGAGCAACTCACAATCAATCCCGACCCGAATGTATTTCCCTGCGGTTATCGGTGCGATTTGTGTCTTGGGAGTAAAGAATACGATGAAAACAATTTGTCGGATAGCGATAATTTCGCTTATATGAATTGGATATGTTACCACGGCTGTGTTCCGGGTATTGATATAGAGCGTCCGCGCTCTAATGAAACAGGTATTTTCCGTTGTTCGGGGTGCAATAAGAATAACAATAAATTTTGCCGGAGCTTCACCTGCTCTAATGAAAAAGGATATACTAATTGCGCGGAATGTGGAGAATACCATTCATGTGATGTTTACCGTGACAGCCATTATGCGGGACAATGTAATTTAGGCATTACCGCAGAGGAAGTAACATTGTTGGTGATTCCATATTGTATGAAGGAGCGGCTCGATATATTGCGGAAAAATACAGAACAAGGAGGATAAGCGCGTGGATTTGTCGAGATCTGTTGATTTTCTTTTGGAAAACGCGGGGCCGGTCATTCAATACCGGCTGAGGAAAGAGATATTGCGCGGCCTTTCGCGGACGGAGGGAGAAACCCTGCTGGAGCAGATATACCAAACGCCGCATTCCAAGTTGGTGCAGGGCTACGCCAAGCCAAACGGCTATATCGGGCGCGGGATGCACAGTTGGGACAACTGGCGGGGTGTGAAGCTGCATGAAACGCCGCTTCAGGACGGCGAGACGGCGGCGCGGCTGCTTTCATACTACGCTATTCCAATAAACCATCCGCTTGTCAAAAACTTTGCGGCGGCAATGCGCGACGAGGATGTTCTGCGGGAGGAATTTTCCTATATCCCGCCGGAAATCAACCGTTTTGAAACCCGTTTTGTCGGGTTGAACAGCGGCTTCTGTCTTATGACATTGATGTATGCCATGCAAGCCATGCTCGGTCACGGCGACGACGAATATGTTGAACCATTTCAAAAAACATCGCTTGAAGCCTTTAAGAACCTATTATCGCTCTCGTCAATCAATGACATTACAAAGACACGCCAAAGCATGGCGAAATATAATTATCCGTATATCGAAGCCGACACATATTTTCCCTGTCAATATCACTTAGAGACGCTGGCGTACACAAGCGCGTGGCGGACGCCGGAAAACATAACGCTGATGGCTGACGCGCTCAACCGTTATAACGAGCTCACACAGGGAGCAACCCCGATACACATCAAAATCGGGAACCGATACTACGCCCCGTTTCCACTAAATATGCACAACAGCCCGATCAGGCCGTTCCGTACGGATTTGATCGACTCGATAACCTACCGCCGCTTGCTGACGGAGATCGCCATGCTGGGCGTGGGCGAAAGAGTCCGCGTCATACGCGAATCGGCGGACAACATACGGGAGGCGGTCGCCACGGACGGAATCCTGCGCATGGATTTCAGCGTACCGCATAACAAGCGCTATTCGCCGAAAAAGCTCGAATATCCGACGGCCTATGCCGACGTACGGCTTGAACCCGACTACAAACGCAAATACGCTCTCGAATGTGATTTGACCTTCTGGGCGGTACAATTTTTATCGTTAATACAGATGCAAAAGAGGTAAGCTATGCGAAATTCAATCTTTGTCAAGGGCGCGCGCGAACACAATCTCAAGAACATCGACATCGAAATCCCGAGGGACAGGCTGGTGGTCTTAACCGGGCTGTCCGGGTCGGGCAAATCGTCGCTGGCGTTTGACACCATCTACGCCGAGGGGCAGCGGCGCTATGTCGAGAGCCTGTCGGCATATGCGCGGCAGTTTTTAGGGCAGATGGAGAAGCCGGAGGTGGACTACATCGACGGGCTTTCGCCCGCCATATCCATCGACCAGAAGACCACCAGCCGCAACCCGCGCTCAACGGTGGGAACGGTCACGGAAATCTATGATTATCTGCGTCTGCTGTGGGCGCGCGTCGGTATCCCGCATTGTCCCCGGTGCGGCAAAGTCATCCATCAGCAGACCATCGACCAGATTATTGACCAAGTGATGGCGCTGCCGCCGTCGTCGCGAATCCAAATCCTTGCGCCGGTGGTACGGGCGCGGAAGGGCGAATACGCCAAAATCTTCACCGACGCGAGGAAGAGCGGTTTTGCCCGCGTGCGGGTGGACGGCAGTATGTATGATTTGACTGAAACCATCACGCTGGATAAAAACAAGAAGCACAGCATCGAAATCGTCATCGACCGTCTCGTCATCAAACCCGATATCCAGCAGCGTCTGACCGATTCGACCGAAATCGCGGCGGGACTGAGCGGCGGGCTGATTATCATTGACGTCGGCCCGGGCGAGACCGAGCTGCTCTTTTCGCAAAACTACGCCTGCGAGGAATGCGGCATTTCAATGGAAGAGTTGACGCCGCGCATGTTTTCCTTCAACAATCCCTACGGCTCTTGCCCAAAATGCACCGGACTCGGCTCCCACCTGAAGGTAGATCCCGACCGCGTCATTCCCGATACGTCGCTCTCCCTGCAAGGGGGCGCGGTGGTCGCCGCGGGCTGGAACGGGCTGGAGACCGGCTCGATTGCCAGAATGTATTTCAGCGCGCTCGCCAAACGGTACGATTTTTCCCTCCACACGCCGGTACGCGACATCCCCGAGGAGGCGTATGACGCGCTGATGAACGGAACCAAGGGCGTCAAGCTGGATTTGCCGTATCTCAAGGCCAACGGGCAGATTGCCATCCACCGCCACGCCTTTGAGGGCTTGGTTCCCAATCTTGAGCGCCGCTACCGCGACACCCAGTCCGACGGCTCGCGCCAGCATATTGAGGAGATGATGTCGCCCGTCCCGTGCCCCGACTGCAAAGGCAAGCGGCTGAAAAAGGAAAGCCTGTCCGTCACCGTCGGCGGCCTAGATATCTCCGATTACACCTTCAAATCGGTCACCGAGGCGCTGGCTTTTTGGGACGCGGTGGATTTTACCGCGCAGGAAAGCCTGATTGCCGACCGCATTTTGAAGGAAATCCGCGAGCGGCTGGGTTTTCTCCGCGCCGTGGGGCTGGAATACCTCACCCTTTCGCGCCAGTCCGGCAGCCTGTCCGGCGGCGAAAGCCAGCGGATACGCCTCGCCACCCAAATCGGCTCCTCGCTGATGGGCGTGCTGTATATCCTTGACGAGCCGTCCATCGGCCTGCACCAGCGGGACAACAAAAAGCTGCTGGCCACCCTCCGGCGCCTGCGGGACTTGGGCAACACCCTCCTTGTGGTCGAACACGACGAGGAGACGATGCTGGCGGCAGACTACATCGTTGACGTCGGTCCCGGCGCGGGCATCCGGGGCGGCGAGATTGTCGCCGCCGGGACGCTGGAAGACATCAAGGCCTGTCCCGAATCCATCACGGGTCAGTATTTAGCCGGGAAGCAGGCCGTCCCTATCCCCGCCGAACGGCGCAAGGGCAACGGCAAGACGCTGACCATACGCGGCGCGCGGGAGAACAACCTGAAAAACATCGACGTCTCCATCCCGCTGGGCTGCCAAACCTGCGTCACCGGCGTCTCCGGTTCGGGCAAAAGCTCGCTGGTCAACCATATCCTCCACAAAGCCCTCGCGGCCGCGCTCAACCGCGCCCGCGCCCGCCCCGGCAGCCATGAGCGGATTGAGGGGGTTGAGCATCTCGACAAGGTCATCGACATAGACCAATCGCCCATCGGGCGGACGCCCCGCTCCAACCCGGCGACCTACACCGGCCTTTTTGCCGACATCCGCGACATTTTTGCCGCCACGCCCGACGCCAAAATACGCGGCTACGGGCCGGGACGCTTCTCGTTCAACGTCCGCGGCGGGCGGTGCGAAGCCTGCGCGGGCGACGGGCTGATTAAGATTGAAATGCACTTCCTGCCCGACATCTATATCCCCTGCGACGTATGCAAAGGCAAGAGATACAACCGCGAGACGCTGGAAGTGCGTTACAAAACCAAGAACATCCACGAGGTGCTGGATATGACCTGCGACGAGGCGCTGGAGTTTTTCTCCGCCATTCCCCGCGTGCAGCGGAAGGTGCAAACCCTCTGCGAGGTGGGCTTGGGCTATATCAAGCTGGGCCAGCCGTCCACCACCCTTTCGGGCGGCGAGGCGCAGCGGGTCAAGCTGGCGACGGAGCTTTCGCGGCGCGGCACCGGCAGCACCATCTACATCCTCGACGAGCCGACCACCGGCTTGCACATCGCCGATACCCACCGCCTGATTGACGTGCTGGGCCGCCTGATTGACGGCGGGAATACCGTGCTGGTCATCGAGCATAACTTAGAGGTCATCAAGACGGCGGACTGGATTATCGACCTTGGCCCCGAAGGCGGCGACGGCGGCGGCGAAATTGTCGCGCAGGGAACGCCGGAAGAGGTGGCGGCCTGCGAGGCGTCGTATACGGGGCAATTTTTGAAGGAGGCGCTGCGCGCTCGGTCTTGACACACCGGACGTTATCCTGTATAATCAACCTATCTTCAGGGCGGGGTGAAATTCCCCACCGGCGGTAATGGGGTTATCCCAAGCCCGCGAGCGGAGGATGTCTCCGCAGAGTCCGGTGTGATTCCGGCGCCGACAGTTACAGTCTGGATGGAAGAAGATGGCATACAATGGTTGCTGTCCCGCCCTCAAACGCTTTGTTTGAGGGTATTTTTTTGACCGGAGGATGATTGAAATGAAAACCCGCACACAGAAACTCACGATTTTAGGGATGTTTGCCGCGATTGCTTACGCGCTGGTATACATCATCCGCATCCCGGTGGTGCCGGTCCCGCCGCTCAGCTACGAGCCTAAGGACGCCGTTATCGTAATAGCGGGGTTCCTTCTGGGGCCGGCGGCGCCCGCCGCCATATCGCTCGCCGTCTCTACCCTTGAAATGTTCACAGCCAGCGAGACATGGCTTTGGGGATGGCTGATGAATGTGCTGTCCACCTGCTTTTTTGCCTGTACCGCCGCGGTGATATACCGCTGGAAACGCACGCTGGCCGGCGCGGCGGCGGGGCTGATTGCCGGGGCGCTGCTCTCCACCGGGGTTATGCTGCTGTGGAATTACTTAATCGTCCCCATTTATGTGGGGTATCCCAGAGAAGCTGTGGCGGCCATGCTTATCCCTGTTTTCCTGCCCTTTAACCTGCTCAAAAACGCGCTGAACACAGGATTCGCCCTGCTGCTGTATAAGCCTGTGCGGCGCGCTCTCTCCCGGTCGCGGCTGCTGCCGGACTACAAGCGGCCGGAAACCCGCAAAGCCACCGCGGGCGTGACCGTCTCCGCGCTGCTGGTCATCATCAGCGGAACGCTGTGGATTCTGGCATGGAAAGGGATTATTTAATGGATTATCGGTGTACCGTATTCTTGTTTACGATGGTTTTATATTGTTTTCTAATTTGTATAGCTCACAAAGCTCTTTTACATCATTAAAATCGGGGTCGTGAAAATATAAATGATGATGTTTCGCGCAATAGCTCCGGCTGCCCGTTGTAAAGCGAATGTGATATTTGCATGAATCTGCGCCGGTTCTGCATTTGAAGCATTGCGTCCACCAACGCCCGAATGAGTCTGGAAATCTTTTCATCAAAGTCTCTATTTCATCGGAGTGGGTTTGAAATACGCGATCAAAACGCACCTTCGCCGCCATCTTATATTTCACGCTATGCAAAAACTCATCTTCATGGTATGACGAGCCATCACCCAAAAGCAACCATTCTTCTTTGCCTTTTTTGTACACATAACAGCCCATTTTTTCGCTGCCGTACGGTGTAAATCCATGCCTCATGGCTTCGTCATAAAGCCAGTCATAAATTTCTCGCAGTTCCTTGGATTGGCCGTCTGTTTTAGCTAAAAAGAAAGTCTCGCGGTTCTGCGCGGCAGGGTCTTGCACAAAGCGATACGATAATATTTGGCGCGCTTTCTCACTTGACTTGAAATAGGCGTATAATACGGCCATTAAATTGGGTATTTTAGGAAATGAAACGGTGAACACAGGTGATTTTTTGTCGTCAATCCCCGAAATATGAAAGCCCTTGTCAATAAACTTATTGAACATTAACCGTGTATTTGCCATCGGCCTACAAATGCCATGCTTTCCTAAACTCTTTTTCTCCACGCAAAGACAATCGCAATCTAACCGGCCGCTGTCAACCAAAGCAGCCAAAACCATCATCACACGGTTATGATTGAGGCCCTCTGCCGTCAACCCTTTCCAGTCAGACCATCCCCAATCAAAGGGCGAACTGCGCTCAATGCTGTCATAGATAGAAAACAAAACCTCTTGCAGCGACCTGAACGCTTTCACAAATTCATCATTAGTAAGTCCGCCTCGGAAAACGGATTCGATTTGCGTATTTTCAGGAATGTACACAATCGCGTTTTTATATTTCCTCACCGCTTTTCTTGCTTCACCCTCAAAGGTTTCGCGTATATGCTCGCGGAATGCGGCGGTGAACGCAGGATGTTCATTTTCGCAAAAATCAGAGTAATCATTCAATATTTGATATGTCGCCCTGTCCCTGCTTACATAACCGCTCCACCTGCTTCTAACAAAGCTGTCAATCGCCTCGGAAGATGGAGGCTGATTCCCTACCCCTTCACGAAAGGCCTCCAACACTTCCCTGCTCATATCGATGTATGCCGGCTTTTTTTCCATATCAACAAGGTGCTGTAAAAATGCCGATATATTATCCATTTCACAATTTCCCTCGAAACGCAAATAAGGCGTTATCATAAAATTCCTCCCGTTAATACTATAATTTCTCCCCCGCACCCCGCGTCGCCGCAGAGCGCGGAAAGGACTTCTTACTCATTGTAACACATTATATAAAATTGTCAAAATCACAGCCCGGAAACTGAGTCCGCGAAGAAATGTTTATTTCAAATTTTTAACAAATCCCGTTGATAATATAACTCTGTCTTTGGAAATATCCTTTTTCGGAAAATGCTCAACAAAATAATTCGATACATGGTCTTCGTTTGAAAAATCACCTCTAAATAACGGTATAAATCTTTTCACAATATTGTAACCGGCAATACCTGATACTACAGTTATAGCAAGCGGAATTAAGTTGTAAGAGTCGTTCCTGTCCTCAGACATCATCGCGAAATAAACTACACCGCTCGCCGCTGCGATAATGAGAAGTATAATACCGAATATCCAAATGGCTTTTCTGCCGGCACAGCCGAAACACATTGAGCCGTTATGCGTTCTGATATCGCTGTATTGCGTTGTATATGCCGTTCTGGATTTTTCGCCCACTCTTAATTGGTCAACGCTTGCTCTCCGGGCGGTTGTGTCCCCTTGTATCGCTGAGTAATACGCAACATTCCTAAAGGACGTGCCGCATTTGGGGCAATTACCTGTTTGCGGCGTTGAATAGCAAAACTTTTTAGCCATACTTAATTCCTCCATAAATTTTCTCGCTTATGGTTTTGTCATAACAATATGCTTATCATCGTCCCACAAAAATTCTAATGCGTAATTATCTGTAGAGTATTCATCAAAATTGCTGGATTTCCAAAGGCAAGTGCCGCAATTCATTCTGCCCGCCGCACGTCTTCCGCCGCTATTGGTATAAAACTCATACCCGTCGCCTCCATAGTTTATAGATTTATGATAATCATACTCTATAGCGCCTCCAAATACTGTAATCTTCTCGCCGCATAACGGACAGAGTTCTTTATAGCCCTTGTGGATAAATGCTTTTTGTCCGCAAACAGAACAACTATATTCGCATTTTGATTCATTTAGCGGTTCCCATTTATGTACCCTGCCCGCCCAACCGCAGATTGAGCAAACCTTCTCGCACGGTGTACCGCCATTGGGATGTTCTTCAAATGTATGACCTTCCTTTTTTCCTGCAATCCCGCATACTTTACATTTTCCAAAACATAAATCCCATTCATGCTGTTCATTGCGCATCTTACCACAGCGAGAGCATTTACAACCATTCCAAGCGTGACTAACTTCACATGATTTTCCGCACTTTTTACATCTCCCAAAACATAAATCCAAATCATGCCCCTCGTCCCTTGCCGCTCCGCAAATCGTACATTTACAGCCGTTCCAGTTATGCTGTTCGTCACGGTTTTTTCCACATTTTGAACATTTGCAGCCGTTCCATTTATGCCCAAATAAGCAAGCCACATTAACACCCCCTCGTAAATTTTCTCCCCCCGCGCCCCGCGTCGCCGCAGAGCGTGGAAAAGACTTCTTACTCATTGTAGCATATTATACAAAATTGTCAAATTACAGCCCGGAAACTGAGTCCGCGCCGTGTCTGTGCGGACAGAGCTATCGCGGGCGGAGCGACGAGGGCGGGTTAATGCGTATACTGTGTAATTACATTGATTTTTTGCAAGACGGACACACACCATTATTTTTATGTAGACAAATGGTACATACGCTGCCATTGCAACTCCCGCACATAACAACGCGGTCTTTGCTTATGATAACAATTCCTATCAATGACCCATAATAATCATCGAAGTCAGCTTGAGTTTTTCCGCATACTGTGCAAGGTTTATAAGTTCCTGTTTGCGGTTGCTTAGATGTTGTAACATTGTTTAACTGTTGCAGTTTTGTTTTTGCTATTTTTGCCATATCTTCAAGGGTATATTCCTTTTTATTTGCCAATTCGGTAAGAGCGGCATGGTCTGTCAATTTATTGACAGCCGCAATTTTCATCGGGTGTATAGCTCGCCCTTCTGTAATTACTTTTAACAACAACTTTTGGTCTGTTATCCGATTTATCGCTTCTAATTGAATAGCATCATCAAAAGCCCACTCACAGGCTATTTGAAAAAATACTGGCTGTGCTAATTCTTTATTCGTTATTTTTTTGGCGGCCACAAAACTGGTATACTTAGAATAATTGCTTTCTATTACCTCCTCAAGTTTCTTTTGGTTAGTCATTGTTTCCACATATGCCATTGCTTGCTTATAGTCGCCTTTTTGCCACGCCGGTTTGAAAAGCCCCATGATAATATCCTCCTATAATGTAAATTTTCTCCCCCCGCGCCCCGCGTCGCCGCAAAGCGCGGAAAGGACTTCTTACTCATTGTAGCATATTATACAAAATTGTCAAATCAACAAAAAAACGCCGCGCCGTGTCTCATTTGGCGGGTCTTGGTTGTATATAGGGTGAAGGGGTGAAGTACATGGACAATCTACCCGTCCATCCGGCGGATTGGATGGAGGAAACGGTCAAGCGGCACGGCGACCGGCTGTATCGGACGGCCTTGGTCATGCTGGGCGGCAAGGCGGACGCGGAGGATATGGTGCAGGACGCGTTTGTCAAGCTGATTGAGACGCGTCCGCGTTTTCAGTCGCCCGAACACGAGGCCGCGTGGCTGATTAGGGTGACGGTCAATCTCTGCAAAAACCGTCTCAGGTCTCACGGCTGGAGGAAAACCGTCCCGCTTTGGGATACTTATCCGGCGCGGGACGAAGAGGAGCATACCGTCGTTGACATGGTCTCCTCCCTGCCGCCGAAGTACAGAACGGTCATACATCTGCACCATTTTGAGGGCTATTCTGTTAAGGAGATAGCCGTCCTCACGGGACAAACGGAAGCGGCCGTGAGAAAACAGCATACCCGCGCCAAACAGCTTCTCAAGGATTGTATGAAGGGGGTATTCGCGTGAAAAGCTACACAGACTACATGGACAGAATAAAGCTCGATTCGGCGGCCCGGGAAAAAATCCTCACCCATATGCGCGCCGCGCACGACCAAGACACGTTCGGCAGCCTTGCCGCCCAGCACGGCGAGAGCGGTATCCCCGTCTCCAGTCCGTCCAAATCGGGCCGTGCGGGACGGTTTATCGCCATCGCCGCCGCGCTGGCCATCTGCGCCGTCGGCGGAACCGTTATGTGGAACTATGTCTTCGGCGGGCAAGACAATCCCCCACCGCCCTCGACCACACCGCCGGATATAACCGCCAGCCCCTCGCCGGACGGAACACCGAGTCCTCCGCCGTCTCCCGGGTTGATACAGCTTGACATGAACCAACTCCTCATAGACCTCGACTGGCCCGAACCGGCCGTTTACGAGCCGGAGATAACGGTCTTCCCGGCGGTGAGCTCAAGCGGGCATTTCAAGACGCATATGTCCGGCCCCATCACTTTCTTGGACGAGAGCCTTGAACCCGTTCCCCTGCCCTTTGCCCCCACATGGTACGCGCCGGTACGGAGCGGCGGCGGAACCGTGGCGTTTACCGTGGGAATTCCCGAGAAGCCCGGCGGCCATCATGTCCTGATGCTTGCCGACGGCACGCTGGCGCGCGGCGCGGACGGGGAATATATCTCGGCGTATGATTCCTATGAACACAGCTATACCGTCGTCGGCAGTCTTGTGGTCACGTCCCGCTTATTTTATCGTTCGGACGAGGCGTGGCCCCAATACAAATATGGCTTATTTGACATGGAAACGCGGAGCGAGCTGCTGCCCTGCGAGTATGACAAAATCGAGGCGGCCGAAGAAAATATCCTTTTTGTCTCCAAGGATGGGTTTAGCTGGCTGCTGAACTCCAAGGGCGACGTGCTGTACGCCTTCGGAGAAGACGATACCACCGGCGTTGACGGGCCCTACGGCCAAGGCTACGGCTCCAACTATTATCTCGACGAGAAGAACCGCGCGTTTCACAGAATCCCCGTCATTGAGGGACGGCAGATGGCTACACTGGAAATGCTGGGCGGCTATTACGTCACCCGCGACGGCGGCGGCATGGATGCAAGCGGCCCGGTCACAGGCCCGCTGTACGTCTTTGACGCTTCGGGGCTGGAGATATACCGCGCCCGTCACTACTGGTTCACGCTGTGGGAGGATGAGCTGATCGTTTCACACGGCGGCGGTTTTGACGTCATAACCCGGAACGGAGAGATACGGCGCTTCCCGGCCGACCTGCGCAATCAAACCCTGTACGCCCATTACCTAGACGGCGAGGTATATTGGATAGAGTACGACCCTCTCGTCTATGACGCCGAGGTGACGTATCGGTACTACTCGGCGGACGAAGCGGGCAATGTCCGCGAGTGGGAGACGCCGGAGACACCGGAGACGGTGCGGCCGGACATAGAGGGCTACGCGGACGGGCCTGTGGAATACAACGCTTCCTCCGAGCTGTACACACTTCGGGACACGGCGGGAAACATCATTCTGGAAACAACCGATTCTCTGCTGTGGAACGGCGCTTTTGTCATCCGTTTGCAGCCCGTCGCGGGACATGACTGTTACGAACCCGCTGCCATTTATACGCCCGGCGGCAGCCTGCTGACGGATGATTTCTACGGCGTCGTCTACGAAGCCCCCGGCCCCGGCGGCGGGATCTTCGTCTACCTCGACCCGGATACCTGCATCCTGCTCTTCCCCGACGGCAGAGCCATCCCCGTCCCCAACGCGCCGAGGGTGGAGAAAACGTATTTCGGGTGACGGCGCAATCCCCCGGCGGCTGCCGGGGGATTTTCCGCGAAAAAAAGTCCGCGTTATTTGTCACCTTTTGCGTATATGGAGGCATTTAACTGGCAGAGAGGACGGGGAGGCTTATGGAGGAGATTCTTCGCGCATACGGCGACATGGTCTACCGCGTGGCGCTGACGCATACGGCGACGCGGGAGGACGCGGAAGACGCGGCGCAGGAGGTTTTTCTCGCGTACGCCCGCCAGCGGCCGGCGTTCAGCGGCGGCGACCATGCCAAGGCGTGGTTTTTGCGCGTGGCGGTGCGTATCTGCGCCAAATCGCGGATGAAACGCAAGCGGCAGGGCACGGCGGAGCTGCATGACAACATCCCGTCGTCCGGGGACGTCCCGGGCGGGGACGTCCGGCTGGCGTTCATGTCGCTGGAGAAAAAGCAGAAGACCGCGGTGTACCTGTTTTATTACGAGCGCTATTCCGTCCGGCAGATTGCGGATATGCTGGGCATAACCGACGCCGCCGTGAAAAAGCGCTTGGAACGCGCGAGACAAAGTCTGCGCGACATACTGGGAGGTGACTTCGATGAACCGGCGTGACCGGCTTAGAGAGGCCTTAGACGATATCCGTATGCCGGAGACGGCGCATCACCGGATATTGATTGTCATGCAAACACAGCCGCGCCGCCGCGTATCCTTCGACGGGTTCGGACGGGCGGTCGCCGTCACCGTCGCGCTGGCTATCTGCGCCGTGGGCATGACGGTGATGTGGAATTATATCTTCAGCGACGGGCGGGACACTCCCCCGCCGCCCCTAACCACCCCCGCAGACACGACAGCCAGCCCCTCGCCGGAGGCGACGCCGCCGGACGACGCCCCGGCGCGGCTTGACCTTGGCTTCCTCATTGACATTGATTGGCCGGAGCTTGTGCCGTTTAACCCGGAGGTGAAGGTGTTTCCGCTGACCGGCACGCCCGCCGTCTACAAAACAAGCGTGATGGGGCCTGTGACGTTCGTGGATGAGCGGCTGAACCCTGTGGAGCTGCCTTTTGAGCCGGAAGAATACGCGGTGCTTCGCGACGGAGGCGCATACGCGCTGTACTCCGAGCCGCACGGCTGGGTTTTGATGCTGGCCGACGGCACGGTGCCGCGCAGGACAAACGGGGAGTATATAACCCTTCGCGATATGGGTGAAGCCCATGCGTATTTCATCGCCGCGGGCAAGGCGGTCGTCACCGCGCGCCCGAATGACGGCCATGACGGCTGGACCTACGGCCTGTATGACCTAGAACTGCGGCGCGAAAGCGTCACGCCGCAGTACGAAACCCTGCGAATTGCCCTCAACCAATCATGGAGTCAGCAAACCGATGTTTCCTACAGTCCGATATTTTATGGGATTAAGGACGGAACCGGATATCTGTTAGGCGAAAAAGGCAGGGTTCTGTACGACATGGGGCCGGCGGAAGCCTTTTCGGAGTGGGGTGGGTCATATCAGCTTTATCTGCATGAGCGGATTTTCCTCCGTGTGCCCGAAACCGAGTACGGCGAGCATTTGTATGTATGGCGGGATGGTGATGATTGGCAGGATGACGGCAGGGGATGGCTGCATTACTATATCCTGTACGGCGGCGGGGTTGACGGGAACGGGAGAGGGCTGTTCATTTTTGACCCGGACGGGCGTGAAATCCACCGCGCGGACAACTGTGAAAGCCTTTTGTTCCGCCACAGGCTTACATTCCAAACCGATTCGGGGTACTTCTCGTTACAGAAGGGCGGCATCGTGCGGGAGGACGGCCCGCCGCCGCCGGAGGAGTGGTATTATATAGGCGGAGGTGTGTCTTACAATGCCATAACCGGCCTTTATACCATCCAAAATCATCCCGGAATGGTCTTTCTTGAAACGGAGGAGCGTCTGTCGCCGTCCCGCAACGGCTATGTCTTGCGTTTCCGTCAGACGGGAAGCGGCTTGCAAAGCGAGCCGTATATCATTTACGGCTTGGACGCGGCGCCGCTGATGGAGGACTTTTACGGCGCCGTCTACGAAGCCCCCGCCCCCAGAAACGGCATCTTCGTCTACCTCGACCCGGACACCTGCGTCCTGCTTCTCTCCAACGGCGGAACCGTCCCCGTGCCCAACGCGCCGAGGGTGGAACTGAGATATTCGGGCGGGTAGGGCGCGCCGCCGTGTAAATCACCGCTTGAACGCGCGCGCGGATTGTGTTACAATACCCATATCATCCCGCGCCGTGAGGTGACGCATGAACCAAGCCTTTGAACAATATAAAGCCTCGCTGCGGGGGAAGGACGTCACCGTCGTCGGGCTGGGCGTCAGCAACCGTCCGCTGGCGCGGCTTTTGGCGTCCGCGGGGGCGAGGGTGACCATCTGCGATAAAAACGCCGCTATCGACCGCGCGGAGTGGGACGCCTTGGGCGTTGCGCTGCGGTTGGGCGAGACCTATCTGGATGATGTGACGGGCGATATCGTTTTCCGTACGCCGGGGCTGCGCCCAGACCATCCCGCGCTGCTGAAAGCCAAAGAGGGCGGGAGCCGGATTACCGGGGAGATGGCGGAGTTTTTCGCCGTCTGTCCCTGCCACATCACCGGCGTCACCGGCAGCGACGGCAAAACCACCACCACCACGCTGATTGCCGAAATGCTCCGCGCCGGAGGGCATACGGTGCGTCTTGGCGGCAATATCGGCGCGCCGCTGCTGGCGTCGGCGGGAGAGATGGCGCCGGAGGATCGCGTGGCGGTTGAGCTTTCCAGCTTTCAGCTTATGGAATCCGGCGCGGCCCTGCGCTGCCAAACCGCCGTCATCACCAACATCACGCCAAACCATCTCGACTGGCATCGCGATATGGACGAATACACAGCCGCGAAGCGCCGCATACTGGAATGGCAGGACGAAACTGGCCTTGCCGTACTCAACGGCGACAACCCGGTGACCGCCGCGATGCGCGGCAGGGGGCGCACCGTCTATTTCGGCGGCGGCCGAATCAGCGGCGGCATGATTGACGGCTTTTTGCCGCTGAAGAACATCAAGCTGCGCGGATATTACCAAGCGGAAAACATTCTCGCCGCGCTGTCGGCGGTGAGAGACGCCGTCTCCGACGAGGCGATACGGCAGGTCGCGGAAACCTTTTCCGGCGTGCCGCACCGCAATGAATGGGTCGCGGCGAAGGACGACGTGGATTATTACAACAACTCCATCGGCTCCAGCCCCGCGCGGACGATGGCCACCCTGCGGGCGCACGGGGCGCCGGTCATTCTCATTGCCGGCGGGCGAGGCAAAGGCGTCCCGTTCGACGAACTGGCGGAGCTTTTCCCGGCGCATGTCAAGCATCTGTTTCTCATCGGGGAAGCGGCGGACGCCATTGAGCAAGCCGCACGCGCCGTATCCGGTACGCCGCCGGTTGAACGCTGCTGCGGCTTGGAGGACGCGGTTCTCCGCGCCCGGGACACGGCAAAGCCGGGCGACACCGTTCTGCTCAGCCCGGCCTGCACCGCCTTTGACGCGTACGCCAACTTTGAGGAGCGCGGCAGGCATTTCGCGGAAATCGTAAAATCATTATGACGTCCGCCCCTTGCGGGACGTCGGTTTAGGAGGCGGCCTTTTGGATATCAAGGAGACACTGTTTTCCCTCTCCCGCGCGCCGGGGCCGATGGGCTTTGAAAGCGCAGCCGCTCAAAAAGCGGCGGAATTGCTTCGCCCGTTGGCGGACGAGGTCGGCGCCGACCGTCTGGGCAATGTGACGGCGTGGATACGCTCCAAAAAGGCGGGCGCCAAGCCGGTCGTGCTGCTGGACGCGCACCTCGACGAGGTGGGCGTCATGGTCACGGGCGAAAAAGACGGATTTCTCTCGTTCCGTACGCTGGGCGGCGTTGACCCGCGCATCCTGCCCGCCTGCCCGTTCGTCCTGCTCACAGACCCTGTGACGCCCGCGGTCGTGGCCTGTCTGCCGCCGCACGTGCTGAAGGACGGCGAGAGCGACAAGGCGCACAAAACGGAGGATTTATACTTAGACGCCGGCGGCGTCTCCGTGCCGGTCGGCACCCCCGGCGTCTTTGCCGCGCAGCCCTTTGCAATGGGCAGTCTGGCCGTGGGCAAAGCGTTTGACAACCGCGCCTCGTTCACCGCCATCCTCAGGGCGCTGGAGCAGCTTGACCGCGAGACGCTCAACGCCGACGTCGTCGTGTGCGGCAGTGCTCTGGAGGAATTCGGCGGCAAGGGCGCGCTGACGGCGGGCTACGGCGTCCGCCCCGATATCGCCGTCGTCATTGACGTGACGCACGCCTCCACGCCGGACGCCCCGGCGCTCGGCACGGTTAAGCTCGGCGGCGGCGTCTGCATCAACCGCGGCCCCGACTGCAACCGCGCGCTGACACAGCAGCTTATCGAGATTGCCAAGGCCAAAGATATCCCGCATCAAATCGAGGTGTCCTGCGGTATGTCCGGCACCAACGCCACCGAATACCAAACGGTGCGGGAGGGCGTGTGTACGGCGGTGCTGTCCATCCCGCTGCGGTATATGCACACGCCGTCGGAAACGCTGAATACCGAGGACATTGAAGCCTGCGCGAGATTGCTCAAAGAATGGGTGGCGGCGTTATGATTGAATTGTTGAAAAAACTGTGCGCCTTGGACGGCGTTTCGGGCTGGGAAGACGAGGTGCGGGCGTATATCCGCAGCGCCGCCGAGCCGTTCGCCGACGAGGTTCGCGAGGACAGAATGGGCAATCTCTTGGTTTTCCGCAAAGGCTCTCAGGCCAGCAAAACCGTCATGGTGGCCGCGCATATGGACGAGGTCGGCCTGATGGTGCGCGGCGCGACCGACGACGGGTATTTGAGGTTCGGCACGGTCGGCGGAATAGACAGGCGTCTGCTGTTCGGCAAAACGGTGCGTTGCGGGCAAAAAAAGCTGCCCGGCGTCATCGGCATGAAGGCGATGCATCTGTCAAAACCAAAGGAACGGGAGACCGTCCCGCAGCTATCGGACATGTATATCGACATCGGCGCGTCCGGCAAGGACGACGCGCTGAAAAAGGTTCCGCCGGGCGAGATCTGCGCGTTCGCGGCGGAGCCGGTTGAGTTCGGCAAGGGGTTTCTTAAAGCCAAAGCCATTGACGACCGTCTGGGCTGCGCCGTGCTGCTGCGGCTCTTGGAGGACAAGCCCGTCTGTGATACGTGGTTTGCCTTCACCGTGCAGGAGGAGGTGGGGCTGCGCGGCGCGTTTACGGCGGCGTACGCTCTAAAGCCGGACATGGCGCTGATTGTCGAGGGAACCACCGCCGCCGACAACCCCGGGCTCAAGGGCGCGGAGCGTATCGCCGCCGCCGGGGAAGGCGTTGTGCTGTCCTATATGGATAACTCCGTAATCTATGACCGGGGCCTGTTCGAGCAAATGCGCGCCATAGCGGACGCGGAAAAAATCCCGTGGCAGCTCAAGCGCGCCGTGGCGGGCGGCACCGACGCGGGCGCCGTCCAGCGCAGCCGCGGCGGCGTCCCGGTGGCAGGTATGGCGGCGGCGGTGCGGTACATCCATGCCCCGGCGTCGGTCGTCTCGGCGGAGGACTGCGAAAACGTGTATAAACTGGCGAAAGCATTCATAGGAGGTGCGAAATGATGAACATTGCGGAAACCCAGCAAAAGCTGGCGGCGGCGTTCGGTCCCGCGGGGCAGGAAGGCTCCGTGGCGGACGTTATCGCCGAAATGGCGAAGCCCTACGCGGATGAACTGATAACCGACAGGCTGGGCAGCCTGATTGCCGTGAAAAAGGGAGCGGGGAAAACCAAGGTGATGTTTTCCGCGCACATGGATTCCCTCGGCCTGATTGTCACCCACATCGACGAAAACGGCTTTGTGTATTTCTCCAATCTCGGCGGCCTGTCCGTCTGGCGTATTTACGGCACGGCGGTACGTTTCCAAAACGGCGTCCGGGGCGTCGTGTTCATCAACGGCAAAGCCGACGCCAAGGAGCCTAAGCTGAGCGATTTATACATCGACATCGGCGCGAAGGACGAAAAATCCGCCCGAGGCAAGGTACAGGTAGGCGACGTGGCGGTCTTCGACCAGCCCACGTTCACTATGGGCGACGGGCTGCTGGCCTCGCCCTACCTTGACGACCGCATTGCGTGCGTCATTCTGCTGGAGGCAATGCGCCAGATTCCCGAGACAGAAAACGATTTGTATTTCGTCTTCTCCGCGCAGGAGGAAGTGGGGCTTCGCGGGGCAAGAACGGCGGCGTACGGCATCGCCCCGGACGTCGGCATCGCCGTGGACGTCACCGCCACGGGCGATACCCCGGAGGCCAAGCCTAAAATGGAGTGCAAGCTGCGCGGCGGCGCGGCCGTCAAGATTATGGACGCCTCGGTCATATGCCATCCCAAGGTGGTGGCGTGGCTGGAAGCGGCGGCGGAGCGCGAGGGCATCCCGCACCAGCGGGAGGTTCTGGAGCGCGGCGGCACCGACGCGGGGGCTATGCAAATCTCGCGTTCGGGCGCGTACGCCGGCGCGATTTCCGTCCCGACGCGCTATATCCACAATCCAATCGAACTCTGCGCCGTAGAGGATGTGGAAGCGTGCGTCAGGCTGGTGAGAGCCGCGTGTGATATCCGCGTATGAAACGCCTGACAATCGTCATCGCCAAGCACAAGACCCTTCTGCTCTATCTGATAGCGGGCGGTCTGACGACCTTGGTCAACTACACCCTGTACTTCCTGCTGATGTTCCTCCTCAACCCGGACTTCGACGTCGTCGCCATGCTGCGGGAGCAAAGCGGCAGCCCGGCGCTGTTCAATGTGGTAAACACCGCCGCCGTGACGGGGTCGATTGTCTTTGCCTACTTCATCAACAAGCTGATGGTATTCGGCACAAAATGCGAAAACACCCGCGCCCTGCTGCGGGAAATGCTGGCGTTCTTCGCCTCGCGCGGCGTGACTATGCTTTTTGAAATCGGCGCCGGGGCCTTCCTCGTCACGCTCCTGCGGTTCCCCGAATTCCCCGCGAAGCTCGGCATCACCGTGGTGGTCATCCTGCTGAACTATCTGTTGTCGGTGAAGATTGTCTTCAAAAAAAAGAAACAATAACTGTGCCTAAAGCGGCGGAAGCGAGGAAGCTTCCGCCGCTTTAAGCGCGCGCGAAAATTTTTTTGTTTTTCTTCTTGACAAGGCGGGATACTTTTGTTAAGATAGATACATCGCCAGATGATGTACAACATGCGCGGCAGTATGGCGAGTTTGAATGTTTGGAAGGGAGGGAACGCTTTGTCAATCGCGAGCGACCTTATACGGGGCAACACCGACATGATTGTCTTGGCGCAGTTGCTCAGGCAAGACAGCTACGGCTACGAGATCAACAAGGTCATCCGCCAAGCCTCCGGCGGGCGGCTTGAGCTGAAGGAGGCCACGCTGTACGGCGCGTTCAGGCGTCTGGAGGAAGCGAGGCATGTCACTTATTACTGGGGCGACGAGGCGACCGGAGCGCGCCGGCGGTACTACCGCATCACCGCGGACGGGCGCGCCGCGCTGGAGCAAAGCCTTCGCGACTGGCGCGAAGCGCGGGATATCATTGACACGCTTGTTCAAAAAGAAGAGGAAAAACTAGGAGGGGAACACCCATGACCGAGAGAATCAAAGCCTATGTAGACGACCTGCTGAAAGACGCGCCGCGCACCCGCCGCGTGGTAGACCTGCAAGAAGAGCTGCTCTCCGGCTGCCTTGACAAGTACGCCGACCTCACCGCCTCCGGCATGAGCCCGGAGGACGCTTATGACGCCGTCACCGCCGGTATAGGCGATGTGGACGAGCTGATAGGCGGAACCCGGCAGGGCGCGGATAAAAAGCTAATCGGGCCGATGAGCTCCTCGCTCTGGTCACTGATTACCTTAGCGTACCTATGCCTCGGCTTTCTGCTGAATTTATGGCATCCGGGCTGGCTGATTTTCCTGTTCGGCGCACTGCTGCAAAACCTGCTTATTGCTTCCTTTCTTGACTCCGGGCGGCGCAAGGGGCCGCTCACCGCGGCGCTCTACATCACCGCCACCATCGCCTTCCTTTCGTTCGGGTTTGCCACCCATATGTGGACGGCCGCCGTCCTCGTGTTCGCGCTGGCCGTCGCGGTGCAGCAGGTCGGGCGGCTTATCCTGCTTTGGAGGGATGACAGGTGAAAAAAACGGTTCTCCTGCTGGGGATTCTCGCGTGGAGCGTTCTGGGGCTGATTATTCTGGGTGTCCTGATTGTGAGCCTGTCCGGCTCAAAAGCGCCCGCTTGGGTGCAAAATCTGCCGGGCTACGGCGGGATATGGGGAGGAGACGATATGATTGTCAGCTTCGGCGGCAGAACCACTCTGATTGGCGAGGAAACCTTCTCCCTTGAAGGGGTGACGGCGCTGAACGTCGAAATCGCCACCTATCAAGGCATCACCGTGACCGTCAATGAGGGCGACGCGCTCACCGTCCGCCACTACGATTACAACGGCGTCGATTTGTTTGCCGCCGACACGGGCGGCGGCGCGCTGACCCTCCGCACGCGGCAAAGGACAAGCATCAGTATCTTCGGCTTCGGCCTCGGCATCAACATAAGCCCGCGCCTTGAAATCTCGGTGCCGCGCTCATACGCGGGCAGCGTATCGCTGAAAACCTTTTCCGGTTCCATCCGCATCCAAGAAAGCGTCGCGTGGGGCGGCACAAGCCTGCAAACCTCCTCCGGCTCCATCCGCGCCGGCGGGGATATCCGCTGCGGCAGCCTGAATATCCGCAGCCTCTCCGGCAGCGTCACGCTGGCCGACTGCGGCGCGGACGGGCAGGTTTTCATCAGAAGCGCCTCCGGCGCCGTCCGCGCGGGCTGGATTAAAGGCGCGGACGTTACGGTTGAAACCACCTCCGGCAGCCAAAGGCTGGGCGACCTTGACGCGGACGGGATGATACGCCTGACGTCCGTCAGCGGGTCGGTTCGCGCCGGCGACCTGCGCTCCCCTCAATACCATGTCCGCACCACCTCCGGCAGCATCGGCGTCGGCCTGCTGACCGGCGAGGGCGACGTGCGCAGCACCTCCGGCAGCGTCCGCACGGGCGCATAAAGGCGCGCGGCCCTAGCACTCCCGTACGTTTTTTGTGATTTCCACAAATATCCATTGCCATTTTGTGGGTTCTTTTCACAATCATGTTGACTTTTGTGAACTTTGTTGTTATCATTAAAGGCAACACGATGATGAGAGGAGTCTGATTATGCAGAGCTGTGCATCTTGCAGCAAAAGGCCGAATCAAAAAAAGGTGTTCGTCGTGGACGACAACGACACCCATTTGATGCTGGCCGCTTCCGCGCTGGAGGCGGAATATGATGTGCTGACCATGCATTCGGCCGCTAAAATGTTTTCGCTCTTGGAGAAAAAGCAGCCCGACTTGATTCTGCTGGATATCGAAATGCCCGAAATGGACGGGCTTGAGGCGATGGCCAAGCTGAAAGCGTCCCCTCAATGGAGCGGCATCCCCGTCATCTTCATCACAGGGCTTACTGATGACAAAAGACTCTCCCGCGCCGTGGAGGCGGGGGCGCTTGAGGTTATTATGAAACCCTTCGCGCCGGCGATTCTGTTCAGCCGCGTGAAATATTGCTTAGACATGTAAAAATAAATTGACGGCTCGAAATTATTCTGTTATACTTTACCTGTTATACTTTGCGGGAGGCTGAAGCATATGGCCCGCAACAAAAAGGATTTCAGCACCCTCGGCAGCTTCGCCAAGGCGTTCGCCCTGCTTTCGCAGATAGGCATCACCGTCGCCGTATGCGTCGCCATTGGGGTTTTCCTCGGCAGATGGCTGGACGGGCTGCTCGGCACTTCACCGTGGCTGCTGCTGGTATGCTCCCTGCTCGGCGTGGGAGCGGGCGTCAAGTACATCATGGATTTGGGGAATCGCTGAACGGTGAAAACGATGAAGCTATCCGGCGCTGCCAGAAAAATGATTCCGGTCATCCTCACCGGCGCGCTTATCGCCGCCGCGGCCGGGTTTGCGGTCTGGTTTTTTGTATACGGCGACGCGGGTGGCGGTATGTTGTTCGTGGCCGGCGTATTCTGGGCGGCGGCGTTCAATGTCCTCAAGGTGCGCATGATTGACCGGATGGTCAAAAACACCGTTGAGATGACCGACCCGAACGCGGGAAGAACCTATTTCCGCGGACAGTCTGTGATACGGCTTTTCTTCACGGCGGGGGTCTTGGCGGCGGCGCACTATATCCCGTTTCTCGACCTGTTGGGCGCGTGCGTCGGCATACTGACCTTTCAATTTGCCGCGTATTCCTTAAAATTCAGAAAAATCGGCGACGATGAAGAGGAGGGAGACAATCCTTGAACTTCGATATCATCCATCTGTGGCGCTTTGAAATCGGCGGCTTTGAGATTTGGATTACCGAGACGCACGTGACGACATGGATTATCATGGGCGCGCTGATTGCCTTGGCCATCGCCGTCCGAATCGCGCTCAAAAATTTCAAGGACGTACCCGGCGGCTTTCAAAATTTCATCGAGCTGATTGTAGAAACCTTCGACAGCTTCCTCAAAACCAACGCGGATCCCAAGCTGATGTTTTTGGGAAACTGGTATTTCACCGTTTTCGCCTTTCTTCTCCTCGGCAACATATGCGGCGTCTTTTTCCTCCGCCCGCCCTCGTCCGACTGGGCCGTCTGCTTCGCGTTCGCCATCGTGACGTTCGTGCTGATACACGTCATGGGCGTGAGATACCGCGGAGCCGGCTACCTCAAGAGCTTCTTCGAGCCGTATATGGCCAAAGGGAAAATCCCCAATCTGCTTTTGTTCCCGCTCAACATCATCGGGGAACTCGCGCGGCCCGTTTCCCTCTCCTTCCGTATGTTCGGAAATATCCTCTCGGGAACGATTCTGCTTGGGTTGCTTTACGGGATAGCGCCGGTTTTCATCCGCGTCCTCTTCCCCGTCCCGCTCCATATGTACTTCGACCTCTTCTCCGGCATCCTGCAAGCCTTCATTTTCACCGTTCTCTCCCTCGCTTTCATCTCCGCCGCGGCGGAAACCGAATGATTGAGCGCGCCAATTCCATTGATATAACGCAATCTAAAGAAAACGGAGGAATCTAACATGTCACCTGAACAACTCATTCTGGCGGAACATCTGGCAACAGTCATGTCTTGGTCGGCGCTCGGCGCCGGAATTGCCGTCCTCTCCGCAACCATCACCGCCGCCGGGCAAGGCTATATCGGCGCGAAAACGGTTGAGTCCATCGCGCGCCAGCCCGAAGCCAAGGGCGCCCTGACCACCACCATGTTCATCAGCAGCGGCATCTCGGAGACCGGCGGTATCTACGGTCTTCTCATCGCGTTCCTTCTGCTCTACGCCAACCCGTTTGTCGGCAGATTTATCGAGCTTTTCGGGCTGGGCTGAGCCTCGCGCACACCACCTTACTAGAGAGAGGTGACCCTTTTGCTGAATTTCTTGCTGAGCGCCGCGCCCGCGCTTGAACCCCCGAACCGCCTGTTTGGGCTGGATATGCAGATGTGGGTTAGCATCGGAATCAGTCTGCTCAACTTCAGCGCATTGGCCTTTGTGCTTTCATGGCTCCTGTATAAGCCCGTGCGTAATTTCTTGGCCAAGCGCGCCGAGAAAATCGCGGGGCAGCTCAGCCATGCCGCCGAAGAGATGGAGAAAGCCACCGGGCTGAAAACCCTCTACGATCAAAAGCTGCGGGATATCGACGCCGAACGCGGCGCCATCCTTGACGAGGCGCGCAAGCAAGCGGCCGACACAAGCCGGGAGCTTCTGGCCGAGGCGAAGGCTGAGGCCGACGCCGTCCGCGCGAAGGCGCAAGCCAACGTGAAGATGGAATGGGAGCGCGCGCAAGCCGAAATGAAACAGGCCATCATCGAGGTCTCCGCGGCTATGGCGTCAAAGTTCATCTCCCAAGTCATGGACGACGACACGCGGGACAAGCTCTTTGCCGAAACAGTGGCCGAGCTGGGTGAGCTGTCATGGCGAAACTGAGCGGTCTTTACGCCGCCGCGCTCTTTGAGCTGATTATGGAGAGCGGTAGCCCCGAAGAGGTTTTGCCGCAGGCCGTGGTGCTGCGCAATACGCTGACGGACGGCGACTGCCGCCGCGTTTTGGTGCATCCGCACATCCCCGCCGGGGAAAAGCGCGAATTCTTCACAGGGGCTTTCGGCGGCAAGCTCGACGCGCATCTGCTCGCGTTCATCAGCTTGGTCATCGACAAAAACCGCGAGACATTCGCCGTCCCCGCCCTCAACGAGCTGATTGACATGATTCGGGGGCATTTGAGGATGACTACGGCAAAGGTGGCGGCGGCGGCCGAGCTATCGGAAGAACAGGCCGGCGCGCTCAAGAAGGTTTTAGAGGAAAAGCTGGACAAACAGGTTGAGCTTATCATCAAAACAGACACGGCGGTCATCGGAGGGGCGCACATTCAGGCGGACGGCTTCTTCATCGACCGGACGGTCAAAAGACAATTAGCTGAATTAAAAGGCGCAATGAGCCTGTAAAAGAAAGAGAGGTGCGGCGCGTGACGCTCAGACCCGATGAAATCAGTTCCGTCATCAAGCAGCAAATCCAGTCTTACGCATCCAAGCTGGATATGAGCGAGGCGGGCAGCGTCATCCAAGTCGGCGACGGCATCGCCCGCGTATATGGGCTGGACAGCGTGATGAGCAACGAGCTGCTGGAGTTTTACGGCGGCGTTCAAGGCATCGCGTTCAACCTTGACGAGGACAGCATCGGCGTTGTCCTTTTGGGTTCCGATACCCTGATTAAGGAGGGCGACCCGGTCAGGCGCACGGGGCAGATTGCCTCGGTGCCGGTCGGCGACGCCATGCTGGGCCGGGTTGTCAACCCGCTCGGACAGCCTATCGACGACAAAGGCCCCATCACATCCTCGGCGTCGCGCCCGATTGAGCGTATCGCGCCAGGCGTTATTGAGCGCGAGGAGGTCAACGTGCCGCTGCAAACCGGCATCAAGGCCATCGACTCGATGGTTCCCATCGGCCGCGGCCAGCGCGAATTGATCATCGGCGACCGCCAGACCGGCAAGACGGCCATCTGCGTCGATACCATCATCAACCAAAAAGGCAAGGGCGTCTTCTGCGTCTACATCGCCATCGGCCAGAAGGCAAGCACGGTGGCGCGGATTGTCCGCACACTGGAAGACGCGGGCGCGATGGACTATACCACCGTCGTCGCCGCCACCGCCTCCGACCCCTCCCCTCTCCAATACATCGCCCCGTACGCGGGCTGCGCCATCGGCGAGGAATGGATGGAAGCGGGCAAGGACGTCCTCTGCGTTTACGACGATTTATCCAAGCACGCCGTCGCCTACCGCGCGCTTTCCCTGCTGCTTCGCCGCCCGCCGGGCCGCGAAGCCTATCCGGGCGACGTGTTTTATCTCCATTCCCGCCTCCTTGAGCGTTCCGCCAAGCTGAGCAAGGCCCGCGGCGGAGGTTCGCTGACGGCGCTGCCGGTCATTGAGACGCAGGCGGGCGACATCAGCGCGTATATCCCCACCAACGTCATCTCGATTACCGACGGGCAGATTTACCTTGAAACGGAGCTGTTCAACAACGGCATCCGCCCGGCCATCAACCCCGGACTCTCCGTCTCCCGCGTGGGCGGCTCGGCGCAGATTAAGGCCATGAAAAAGATTGCCGGCCCCCTGCGCGTCGAGCTGGCGCAATACCGCGAGCTTGCGGCGTTCGCGCAGTTCGGCTCCGACTTGAGCAAGGACACCTTGGAGCGTCTGCGCCACGGGGAACGGATTATCGAGATTCTCAAGCAGCCGCAATACGCCCCAATGCCGGTGGAGAAGCAGGTTTTGCTGCTCTATGTGCTGACCCACAAGTATTTCTCCAAGGTAAACGTGGAGGACGTGCAAAAATCCGAAGCGGACTTCATCACGTTTATCGAGGAGCGCCACAAGCCCGTCACCGACGAAATCCGTGACAAAAAAGAAATTTCCGCCGAGCTGGAGGAAAAAATCAAGGCCGCGGTCGAGGAATTTTTCGCCAAACACGCCGAACAGTAGGGAGAGCTGTCCATGCCCTCAATGAAAGCCATAAAACGCAGAATCACCAGCGTCAACAGTACCCAGCAGATTATGAAGGCGATGAACCTTGTGGCCGCCTCCAAGCTGCAAAGGGCCAAGGCGCAGCTTAACTCCGTCCGCCCGCTCTACATCGGGATGCTGGAGCTGATGGAGAGCTTTGATTCTAACAGCGATGCCGCCGAGCATATCTTCTTCCGAAAACGCGAGGCCAAAAACATCGCCTACCTCGTCGTCACCGGAGACCGCGGGCTTTGCGGCGGCTACAACCTCAACATGGGCAAAGAGGCGATGGCGCTGATTGGCTCTAAGGCGGGCACACGCGAGCATATCGTCGTCGTCGGAGCAAAAGGCAATGATTATTTCCGGCGGCGGGGCAAAAACGTCATCCGGCGGTTTACCACGATGGCGGATTCCGCGTCGGTGGAAGATGCCGAGCAAATCGCCAAGCTCCTCACCGGACTGTTCGTATCCGGCGAGGTTGACGAGGTTCATATCGCTTACACGCACTTTGAAACGATTTTATCCCATGAGCCGCGCACGCGCAAGCTCCTGCCTCTGGGCGGCGACTCCGCCGTCCCCGGCGGCGAGGTCATCTATGACCCCGGCGTACAGGACTTTTTGGATTACGCCGTGCCGATGTACCTCAGCACCGTCATTTACGGCGCAATGGTGGAGAGCGGCGTTTGCGAGCAGGCGGCGCGGATGACCAGCATGGACGCGGCGGCGCGCAACGCCGAAGAAATCATCGACGATTTGACCCTTGTATACAACCGCAAGCGCCAAGGCGCTATCACTCAGGAAATCACCGAAATCGTCAGCGGGGCGAACGCTATACAATAAGGAGAGATTGATTTGACCGGGAAGAACGTAGGTAAAATCCTGCAAATCATCGGCGCGGTGCTGGACGTCCGGTATGAGAGCGAACTGCCGGCGCTGTATAACGCCATTGAGGTGAAGCACGGCGACCGAACCGTTGTGTTGGAGGTCGCTCAGCACTTGGGCGACAATGTTGTACGCTGTATCTCAATGGGTTCCACCGACGGCTTGGTCCGCGGGATGGACGCCGTTGACACCGGCGCGCCCATCTCCGTGCCTGTCGGGCCGGAAACGCTGGGGCGTATGCTCAACGTCTTGGGCGACCCGATTGACAACAAGGAACCGCCGGTGACGAAGGAACGCTGGCCCATCCACCGCAAAGCGCCCGGCTTTGCCGACCAGACGGCGACGACCGAGATGCTGGAAACGGGCATCAAGGCCATCGACCTGCTCTGCCCCTATTCCAAGGGCGGAAAAATCGGCCTGTTCGGCGGCGCCGGCGTGGGCAAGACGGTCGCCATCATGGAGCTGATTTACAACATCGCCACCGAGCACGGCGGCTATTCGGTCTTCGCCGGCGTGGGCGAACGCACCCGCGAAGGCATTGACTTGTACAACGACATGATTAACTCCGGCGTCATCAACAAGGCCGCCTTGGTGTTCGGACAGATGAACGAGCCGCCGGGGGCGCGTATGCGCGTGGGCTTCTCGGGGCTGACCATCGCCGAATACTTCCGCGACGTTTCGATGCAGGACGTCCTCCTGTTCATCGACAACATCTTCCGTTATGTTCAGGCCGGTTCGGAGGTCTCCGCGCTTTTGGGCCGCGTCCCCAGCGCCGTGGGTTATCAGCCGACGCTGGCGACCGAGGTGGGCAGCCTGCAAGAGCGCATCACCTCCACCAAAACCGGCTCGATTACGTCGGTGCAGGCCATCTACGTCCCCGCCGACGACTTTACCGACCCCGCCGCCGCCACCACCTTCGCCCATCTCGACGCGACGACGGTGCTGAATCGCGCCATCGTTGAAATGGGCATTTATCCTGCCATCGACCCGCTGGAATCGACCAGCCGCATCCTTGACAAAAACATCGTGGGCGCCGACCACTACAACACCGCCCGCTCGGTGCAGAGCATCCTCCAGCGTTACAAAGACTTGCAGGATATCATCGCCATTCTGGGCATGGACGAGCTATCCGAAAACGACCGCCTGATTGTTGATCGCGCGCGGAAGGTGCAGCGGTTCCTCTCGCAGCCGTTCTTCGTGGCGGAGAAATTTACGTCCATCGAGGGCAAATATGTCCCCGTCGCCGACACCATCCGGGGCTTCGCCGGCATCATCGAAGGCAAATACGACGACATCCCGGAGGGGTACTTCCTCAACAAAGGCATGATTGAAGAGGTTGTGGACGCTTACAAGGCAGAAGGCGCGGGTGAATAGCGTATGGCGGATAAGCTGCGGCTGCGCATCGTCACGCGGGAGGGCGTCAAGCTGGACGATGAATGTGATATGGTCGTCGCGCGGTGTTCAACCGGGGATATGGGCGTCCTGCCCCGCCACGCGGAATGTTCGGCTGTTCTTGACTACGGCGCCCTGCGCGTCATAAATGACGGAACGGAGCGCAAAATCGCCGTTTTCGCCGGTGTGATGCAAATCAAAGACGATGTCGTGACCATCCTGACCAACGAGGCGCAGTTCCCCGAGGACATCGACCGCGCGCGCGCCGACGCGGACTTGGATTATTTCTCCCTCCGCGTGCAGGAAGAGGAGGACGACGTTGAACTCCAAAAGCATCAGGCAAAAATCCGGCGCACGCTGGTACGGATAGAAGTCAGTTCCTACCCGCTCATCAACCCCTCAGACAAAGCCGGAGGCGCGTAAAGCCTTTTTGTGAAAATGGATACCAACACGGCGGGGTGCTTAACCCCGCCGTGTTTTTCCGTTGTTTTATTCACACGCCCTGCTCCGCGCACACCAACGCGAAAAGGTTCTCCACATCGTCAGCCGAAGATACATCAGCTCCGATAAAATGACATTGCCGGTAATCAACCCCCTCAAATGTATACACCATCGTATACGGGCAGTCGCTGTTGCTACAGCACTTGCAATCGTTACACCTGAAGCTCTTTTTAATATGCTCCGGCATGGCGTCAATCAAGTCCATGTATTTAGAGCAGTTTTGCAGCGTTATCCTCGAAACAATGCGGCCTTCGCAGACGTCTAATCGTATCAGAAAATCGTCCTGCGCCGGGATATGGAATGCAGCGGAAGCGCCTTTTGTTACATGCTCAAACAGATAAAATTCATTGCTGTAGCTCACGGTAAAATCAAACCTTTCTTTCAGCTTGCCGTACAACCGCAGCGCAAGCTCGCCCTGCTCCCCGCCTACCGCATTCGCAAAACTTTGAAAGTCTTTGTCCCGTGTGGCAATCGGCAACAATATTGAGTCGATTGAGCAGCCCAAGGCTTGCGACAGCAATGGAAGCGTTGCCGTTTCGGGAAGAGCGTGCCCGTTTTCCCATTTGCTGATTGACTGCACGGATATTCCCAGCGTCTCCGCCAAGTCCTCCTGCGTCATTTTTTTCTGCTTGCGCAAAAAGGTGATGTGATTCCCTATTTGAATATTGTCCAGCATAATGACCTCCTGTGAGTAAAGATACGTCAATATTACCAGAAACAACCCCGCGCTGCCATATAGCGGAGATATATCTTTCACCCATCAACTTAAACCCGGCGTTAAGAGGCCAAGCGCCCCGCTCATAACGGGCTCCTTTTCGATGCAATATCCGCCACGATTTTGTCAAAAACCTGCTCCCGCTCCTTCGATGTATCATAAATCGCAAAGCCGCGCTTCGTTAAGGTATCCGTCATTTTTTGGTTCATTATAACAGCGTCCTCGCTTATTTCTCTAAGGGCGTCCTCGCTAAAGCCATATGTCCAATCGTCTTCCGTATCGTATTTCTTGAAATCACGGATAAACTCATCCACCGTTTTGTTGTTTTGCACCAAGCCTATAAGCACAAAATGGTCTTTTAACTCCTCTATTTTATACATACCCAGAATGGACAATATTGTATCAAAATGAAAATACCCTCCTTCCAGCACAAACCTATTGCCTTTTATAGCGCGTGTCCGCAAATTTTGTTCATCCGCGGCGTCGTGGGCGGCGGAAAATATGCCAAGGAAGTGGCCGAGGAAGGGCGCGATATTGGCTGTGGTCTTCTCGTAATTCCAATTAAGCCTGATGTCTAACTGCGGATATGCCCTTCCGAACGCGGCGACAATATTATCAAGACTGACGACGAAATATTGCAGCTCTTCATTTAGTTTTCTCGCCAATGTTGTTTTGCCGGTTCTGCTCCAGCCCGCAATGATTATATTTTTCATAAAAAAGCCTCTCTCCTGAAAAATAATAGGTCAAACCCGTCCGCTCCTATATAGGACGGCGCAGATAATGCTTATACTAAAACTCACGGTATTTGTATAAGCCGTCAAAGAAGCCTATCGTACTGTCGTTGATATATTGGAAAATTGGATGCCAACACCAATTATCTTCGCCGATATTAACTTCTATAGAAAACATCCTTTCTTGTAAAAGGTTGCCGTCATTGTCAAAAACCTCGGACAAATCATCACTGTATTCTCCTCTTTGCTTATACTGCTCGCTTCGCTCTAAAACTGCACCTATAAGGCTTTCCCGCCATTCATCGCTTGGCTCTTCAGCAAGTTCATCCAAAAACCTCACGTCATTTATATTAAATTCATAATAATCAAACCCGAATACTTGAATGGTTTTGTCATCGTAAACCGTGATATATTTGTTCGGGTCACCTGACTCGTGCATATATCGTCCAACTCTCAAAACTATGTTTTCGTATTCAAGCCACTTGGCTTTGCTGTATTCGTCCATTCGCAAAACATGATGTGCGCCGAGTCCCGCCGCAAAAAGTAACATAGCTGCGGTTATCAGCGATATTACCGTAATAACCGGGGCATTACATTTTGACGGTGGGAGATGATGGATTTCTGATTGCTGATTCTTTTTATATAGCTTGCGGTCAATATAGTAAAAAAAGTGACCGAGTAGTATTATAAACGCCGCTATGCCAGCGATATAAGCAAACACCCAAAGCCCCATCACATCAAAGTCAATGAAAAAGTATGGGAATCGCACAGGCTCAAAATAGCCTCTGACAGCATCTGCCGTAATCTGCTCTGTTGTTATATGCCTTAATCCGTAATCATAT